>Ga0228635_1000122_pt1 | contig 59169 bp, 89 predicted proteins | sample 44DmetaG_FD_182699 | JGI IMG/M metagenome (GOLD analysis project Ga0228635, IMG submission 182699) | Seawater microbial communities from Monterey Bay, California, United States - 44D | ecosystem: Environmental > Aquatic > Marine > Coastal | place: USA: California | collected 2016-09-30 | reverse complement strand
CCTTTTAGCATTGTTGTTACCATGCTTGAACTGGCAATAGCACTGCCGCATCCGTATGTTTTAAATTTTGCATCTTCTATAATTCCTTCATCGTTTACTTTTATTTGTAAACGCATAACGTCTCCACATGCAGGTGCACCTACCATGCCTGTTCCAATGTCAGGGTCTTTTGGATCAAATTTACCTACGTTACGTGGATTATTATAATGGTCTAACACTTTTTCTGAATAAGCCATAATATTTCCTGTAAAATAACTATAATTATACTACAAGTTGCATATTCTTGCAACCACTTGTATTTACCTTATAAATAGTAATATGAAGTGTAAATGGCCGTCAAACCATGTAAGTATAAGTTCTACAGGCAAATACAGACCCTGTTGTGCATGGGAAGAACAAGACAATCAATTAGATGTAGCAACAAATAGTATAGAGGATTACTTGAATAGTGACTTCTATAAAAACGTAATGACTGACATGAAAGCAGATAAGTTTTCTGTAGGTTGCAACGAATGTGCTTTAGATGAAGAAGCTGGCATAGAAGGCATGGTACAAACTGGCGAAAGTAGATATCCAGATAGAGAAGAATTTGATCTGTTTGATATGGAAATTAAGTTTGGCAATATATGTAATGCAGGCTGTATTATGTGTAGTGCATACAACAGTAGTTTACTTGATGCTGAAAACAAATCAAATCCACAATTGGAACAGTTTAGAGTTTTTAGTAGCCCATTAGAAACAAATTGGTTTGAAGATGAGAACAAATTTAGAGAAGTAATTGAGTTTGCTCGCCGAGCAAAACGTATCAGATTCACAGGCGGTGAACCTACAGTTAGAGGATTGCTAGATGATTTTCTAACACAACTTGTTGAACTTAACAGTGACATGCGTATACAAATAACAAGCAATGGCGGTAGCTTTAGCAAACGTTTACAAGAAACACTAAAGAGATTCAGAGAAGTTTATATTAATGTTAGTATAGATGCATATGGTACTGCTAATGACTTTATACGCTGGCCACTTAAATGGAATAAGATAGAAAGTAATATTGACAAAATGTTAGAATACGATAATATTACTGTTAACATTGAAACAAGTTTGCAAGCAGGTAGTGTGGACAGTTTACCACAATTAATAGATTGGTGTCAACAAAGAAATATTAGATGGGATGCAAATAGTGTTTATAAGCCAAAGCATCTACAACCATTTTTAGCACAACCGCATATTATTGAGAAAGCAAGAAGTTTAGATAATAAGAAACTTAATAAGTTACTCAAGTTCAATAGCACACAAGAAGATTATGATAAACTTAGAGCAATGATGCTTTCTTATTACGACACCCTTTCTACTATTAGAAAAATAGACTGGAAAGAATGTTTAGACGTTTAGGCTGATTTATAAAACTGTATGTTCATTCCATTTTTCATCCAGTGTGGATTTGAACCTGGAAGTTGACAACTCGCATGAACTTGACATGCATCAAACACCATAACATCACCTGTTACCTGCCTGAATATTGCTTCTTCGCTAAATCCACTGAAGTTTTCTTTAGGTATTATTGGATACTTTTCTTCTGACCAACCTGGACTGTCATTTGTGCTTGGTAACGGATTACCATTAATATCTATAAATCCATCGTAATCTCTAAACAATTTATAACTACTATCTCCTTGGTCAGTAACTGATAGTCTATCAAATGTGGCTGCATATCCTATTCTACGTTGATCCATAAATGCTGTGTAGCAGTCTGCATTATCTGATAGGAATATTGGAAACACTACACTCTTCCAAGGTATTAGGTTATGGAACACTGGATCGTTTTCTTCATCTTCATTGATTAAATCTACGTGAGCATCGTGGTGCATTATTGTAATGTAAAAATTACCTGTCAGTATCTCGTCGAACTCGCCCAATGCTTCTGTAAACTTATCTGTCAGCCATTGATTTTCTCTGAACATACGTTGCACACTTACGACACTTTGTATATTCATTCCTGACACTCTTGCTTTTACACGCTTTGCATTTTGGAATTGATAATCCATAAGTGTTTGTAACTCATCATCAGAGAAAAACTCCTCCAAGATATATGCAGGCTCAAACCTGCTTATAATATCCTGTCTATATTTTTGGCAATTAGTCAAGTAGTTCATAGTTTTTACGTTTCATCCAAGTCAGTTAATTCAAAGTTTTCATTGTTGTTGTGTGGCAACGTTGCTGTAAGCGATACTATATCATGAACTTTTTCGCCAATGAATGCGCTTGCTTCATCTATTAACATCCAGTTCCATAACATATGATAGCTACATTTTTCTCTATTTCTGTACCAGACATTTAATATCGCCTCTTCCCATGATTTTTGTTTTATATTTAGATGTGTTAATTTATTCATAAAAAAATGTTGATCTTGTACACTAATGTTTCTTGCTATCCACCCACTATTATCTGTTATAACTATTGGTATTTTGTTATTAGTTTTTACATAATCTAACCATGGAATTAATGTTTTATCTATCATGTATCTTTCATTCTCAAGTAGACCAGGATCTAATTTTAAATCCCATCTCCATCGATAAAATACATCATATTGATCTGTATCTGGCATTTGCAAACATTTCCATCCACTAACATGTTGGCCTATTTTTGCATTTGTAATATCTAACGACTGTATCATTTCTTTGCCTGATTCTTTAACAATTTGCGTAGAGTCGGCAAACCATGCTCTATTTATTAAGTCGACATTTTTCCAATCGCTTATAATTTTATGTTGATTGTCTATTTGCAATAATTTAAAATTATACAAACTAGAATTTGGCACTTCTGAGTGGTCCCATGTATGCCCAAACACATCTACAGTATGACCTAGTTCCATTAGATATGTTATCATACTATCAGGACCATAAAACTTATTATGTTCTCTTGTTTCACCTGAGATACAGAATGCTATTTTCATGTGTTATCCTTTAATTAAGTACATACTTATTTATGATAAATACATGTATGAAATTAAACACTCAGATTGACTTTGCTATTACTACATACTGTCAAGCTAAATGTAGAAGTTGTCAACGAACCAATGAAGATACTGGAGAGGTTAATAGTTGGTTAACACCAACTCATATGTCTTATCCAGTGTTTGATAATATACTTAACAAATCTCCACATGATTTATATATGGCACAATTTTGTGGAGAACTTGGTGACCCTATGATGCATCCCAGAATAACAGATTTTGTTGATCGTATATTTGACCATCCAAATTTAGTTAGTTTACTTATTAATACAAATGGTGGCCTAAGAACTCCAGACTGGTATGCTACAATGGCTGAAAAATATGGAAGAAAATTACAAATGTTTTTTGGTATTGATGGCATGTCACATGACACTAATTGGAAATACAGAGAAGGTGTTGATTGGCAACGAGCAATGGATAACATGATAGCGTTCAACCAATCAGGCGGAAGAACTGAGTGGCATTATATTATATTTGACTGGAATTGGCAAGAAGTTCAACAAGCCTATGATTTTTCACTTGAAGCTGATATTGAAATTGCATTTAAATATAACTATAGGAAACACGGATTAATAAGCAAAGAAAATAAAATAGAATGTAATAAAATTTTGTCGAGGATAATCAAAGATGAAAAATGAAGTAGTACCGGATTGCATTAAACTAGATTCAGACAGTGACGGTGGCAAGAGAAAAGAGTGGGAAGTAGATCAAGCTGGAAAACTATGGCCGTGTTGTGTTTGGATACAAGGGTGGGATCATTCAATGGCAATAAGACAAGATGACAAATTAGCCGAAATGTTAAAAGCCAATCCAAACTTTAATGATTTAAACAAATATACGTGGGAAGAAATTACAAACAATCCAATATATAAATCGTATATAAATTTTGATGGGTGGAATAGTGATAACCCGCCACCTATGTGTATTAAAGAGTGTGGGAAGGCAAGAGCAGATGCATATCAAAAGGAATTGACAAAGAGATGATACATCAACCAAAACTGGTTCAAACTGATTTTGCTATTACTACATACTGTCAAGCTAAATGTAGAAGTTGTCAACGAACTAATCCAGATACTGGAGAAACAGCAGATTGGTTAACTCCTACTCATATGCCATATGATTTATTCAACAAAATAGTTAATAATTGCTCCGATAATTTAACAATTGCACAATTCTGCGGAGAACTAGGTGACCCTATGATGCATCCCCGAATAACAGACTTTGTTAATAGAATATTTTCTAAAGAAAGTATAGGACGATTAATTATTAATACAAATGGTGGATTGCGAGATCCAGAATGGTATACTAGAATGGGTAACAAGTATGGAAATAAATTATTTATATGTTTTGGTATAGATGGAATGTCACATGATTCAAATTGGAAATACCGAGAAGGAGTTAATTGGCAACGTGCTATGGATAACATGATAGCATTTTCAAAAACAGATGCTGACATAGAATGGCACTTTCTTATATTTGAATGGAACTGGCATGAAGTAGAAGAAGCTCATAACTTTGCAAAAAAACATAATATTAATATTATTTTCAAATTTAATAGACGTCACATCGGTCTAATAAGTTCTGAAAATAAAAAAGTATGTGAGAAAATATTGGAGAAATTAGTATGAAGGGAACAATAGTACCCGAATGTCTTAATCATAGTTATGATGCTAACTCTACTAGTAATAGAAGGGAATGGGAAGTAGACGAGGGTGGTAAATTATGGCCATGTTGTGTGTGGATACGAGGATGGAAGAGGATACTTAAAGAGCATCCTGATGAAAAATTAGAGGAACTTTTAAAAAGCGATCCAAATTTTAATGACTTAGGAAAATATACATGGAAAGAAATTATGGAGAACCCTATATACAAATCGTATATAAATTTTGAAGGATGGAATAGCGATAATCCATCACCGGTTTGTGTTTATGAATGTGGTAGAAGCGGACAAGCGCATCAAGATCATATAAAAATTGAAAATGAGGAATAAATTATGGATCAATCAGTATTAGAGGCAGGCATAACTGCTTATGTAACACCAGTATTAGCATTACTAGTATCAGGTATTGTTGCACTATGGGTTAAAGAATTAGTAGGTGACGTAGTAGCGAGTATACGCTGGAAAATGAAACCTGGATTTGAGCCCGGAGATGTAGTATATTTGGATGGAGAACGTGCTACTATTATCAGTATAGGTTATTCAGAAACTATCTTTGAAGTTGATAACGGCAGAGGTAAGATTTGGAGATATATTAGAAATACAAGAGTGCAAAATAATCACAGACTAGAACAAATTATTTCTGAGAAAAAATAATTTCATTCTCAGTTGAGCCATCAGACCAAGTACTATCTAACGACTTTATAACTGCCTTACTATAGTTTTTAATAGTAGATTCTAATTGTTCTTTGGACCCAACCATTTCTGCTTTTAATATATCATAACATGGTTCTGGGTTCTTTGCATATGCTAACATCATCATATGTTCAAGTCCGTTGTAACGCCAGTTGTACCCTATGCGTGTATCTTCGCCGTGAACAAATCCATCGTAACGTATAACATCCCAAAATATAAATCTTATATCTTCAATATCGGCCTCTAATACTTTGGCGTTGTCTGTTTCAGCTACCTTGTTGTTTTTTGCAATTACGGCATGTCCATCAAATACAGTATTCTGCCCTTGTGCAAGATTAAGAAACTGTTGATTCCAATATTTCCATCCTTCAATTACAGTGCCATCTTTTTGTCTAAAAGATACAGTTCCATCATATACAATAACATTTATACGTAGACCTTCACTTACTGTTTGCACAGATGCAGGAAAGTTATCAAATTTTGTGTAATTTGATTCTAATGCTACACGTAATGGGTATGTGTGTATTGAATTTGGCCACACACGGTTTATTGTTTCTGCAGTAAGTCCTAGTTGTTTGTCTAATGTCTGATTAATTAGTGCAAGCATAACAGGTGCTTGGTTTGTCTCTATATGCAAAAATGCCATATTAAATCCAAACTCTGCATCCTTTGGATCAAGTTGTCCTTCAATAATTTCTTCGAACATGTGCATAAATTTACTTATACCCATGCCAAATTGTTTACCGCTGTGCTTTGGTGTAAAAGTTTGTAATTTAAAATCTATCCATGGATTGTATGCAAAAATCATTATACGCTTAACTAATGTTTCTTTTTCATACTTTTTTACAAGCTCATACTTTTCTTCCTGCGTTTTAGCTACAGTTATTTGTTGTACTAAGTCGGGTATTAGATTTACTTTACTCATAATAGTATTTAGCCGATTAAAACTGTACATAATAAAAAACCGTACACTGCGTTAACAATATACGGTTTTTAATGTAAAGATATTTATAGGTTGTTACATTTGGTTTTTTCTGTTAAATTCACCTTGTGTTCTAACTAGTCTATTGATATCACCACGACATATTCCAATGTCTGCTAGTTCGCGGTCAGTCATGCTGTGTAAAGCACGAGCACCTTGTCTATCATAGCTTGAACTCAAAATGTTTTTCAGTGTTCTGATCAGTTTCATTTTATTATTCCTCAGTGTGTAGGATACATATTATGCTTGAACTCAGATATTTCATTGGCTTTTTCAAACTCGCCCATGTTTCTAAGTTGCTGTATGCTCATGCAATAACTTCTGTATTCCATTGCTTTTAAAAATCTCTTAAACATTAGTTGTCACTCAACATTAATGCTTTAGCTTCTTTTGTATAGCCTTGGCGGTGTAGTTCTGCGGCTGCTCTTGCTCTTCCGGCACTTTCGCCAAATGCCCATACTGCCATAGCGGCTGTTACTAAACCTACTTTGATTGTGTCACATACTCTGCATGTAGTGTTATATAATACTGTTGTAGTCATTATACCCATCCTCTTAAATTTTTATTAGTTACAGGTTGCCAAGGTGCTTGGCCTCTCTGTATTAGTCTTTGACGTCTTTCGAGCTCAACTAGATCCGTTGAACTAGCTAAGTATTTTTCTTCTCTTGATAACGTTGACATTCTTGCCATTTTAATTAATCGTTTAATCATTATTTTGCACCCACCTTCAGTGATACTGTTTGTGGGCCTTTGCCCTTGTTGGCCAGCATATACTGATATGCATACTGCCAGTCGTTAGTGTATTCCGTTTTTGCATAGGTAAGCAGTTCAGCCTCATATCTCACACGAGTTCTACGTGATCCGTTGAAGAGTCCTGCCCATGCACCAAAAAAATTGGTTGCCATTGGCTTCTCCTTAAATGTTTTATATGGGATGTTTTTGGGAAAGCATCCGTTTCTTCTTTGCCAGTCTCTCCTGGCCGCTACCACGATACCTGCTAACGTATCGCTTGTAAGGCATGGGTTATGCCCTGGTCTTTCCCAGAGTCAGTTAGCGTGGCACTAACTGCCGCTCTTTTTTTCCGAGCCGAGGTCGCTCTATACTACGTTGTATATGTAAATAACAACACAACGTTGTGCTGTTGTTTATTACACTTTTATTTATCACGTATGAACGCAATAAACCATACTTATTTATGCAAAGACGATATGCACTGTATACATACCTGTTTAAAAGTTATATTTTGGTTGTTGTGCTTTCGTATGTTTTGTTAAACTGATTGTTAACACGAACAAACGTTGTGCATTTACTAAGTTGTTTGAGTTTCATTGCGCCTGCATATGTGCAAGTTGATCTAATTCCACCTAATATATTTTGAAGTGTGTTAGCAACTGCACCGCGATATGGCACAAGTACTTCACGTCCTTCACTTGAACGATAGTCTTTTAGTCCGCCAAAATGTTTTGTGTTGGCTGCATCTGAACTCATTCCATAAAATTGTACAAACTTCTTTTCTTCTACTTTATGTTTGCGATTATTTAAATGCTCGCCAACTTCATATTCTAGTTCACTAGTTTCATAGTATCGGGTAATTACTTCGCCGCCGCCTTCATCGTGCCCAGCGAGCATGCCACCAAGCATAACAAAATCTGCTCCAGCAGCAAAGGCTTTAGCGACATCTCCAGGGCAACTGCACCCACCATCAGCAATAATGTGACCCCCAAGTCCGTGTGCTGCATCGGCGCATTCGATGACCGCAGATAGTTGCGGGTATCCCACACCAGTTTGAATCCTAGTAGTGCAAACAGACCCGGGACCAATGCCCACTTTAACAATATCAGCTCCATTTAAAATTAACTCCTCTGTCATTTCTCCAGTAACTACGTTACCTGCTATAATTACTAAGTTCGGAAATTTATCACGTACTTTTTTAACGTGTTGTGCAAAATGGTCACTGTAACCATTTGCAATATCCATACATACATATTTTAGTTTATTGCTTACTTTATTATACACGGCTTCTAACTTATCAAAGTCTATTGTTCCTGTACCAATGCTCATAGCAATGTTTTGTGTTCTTCTATTATCTGGATAATCATTGTTAAAAAAATCTACAAGTTCTTCCACTGAATATGTTTTTACTAAACATGTAAATATATTTTGTTGTGCAAGTTCATCTGCTAGTTCAAATGTTCCAACACCATCCATATTAGCAGCCATAATAGGAATACCTTCGTACTCGTGTCTGCTGTTTCTAAATTTAAACTTGCGTTCAAGTCTTACTTGTTTGCGTGAACTTAATGTACTACGCTTTGGGCGAATTAACACATCACTGTAGTCTAGTTTAATATCTTGGTCAATTCTCATTTTCGTTATCCTTTAAAAATTTCTTGTATTCCATCTCGGTTTTAATCTCATCACCTTGTTTATCGTTTGAAATAAGTTTAGCCATGTATTGAATATCATCAATTAGAGACTGGCATTCTGCTTTGTCGTATGTTTGGTCTGCATGTTCTGAATACTGATTTCGAAGTCTATGTAGTAAAATTGCTTTATCGTGCATTGCTTTAATCTTGTCTATTAGTGCTTCTACAGTGTGTAACATTACCTAACCTCCAGTTGTAACTTTTGTAGTGTTTGCTGAACACACAATGCTTGAACTTTACAATCTTCTAATGCATTGTGAGCCGCAAAGTTAATTGCTTTGCGTGGATCTTTTGGCATAATACCAAACAGTGTTCTACTATCACGTATCTTCCAAAACGGCCAAGGTATGTGATGATTGTATTCTTTAAACATGCTCTCCAGTATTACAATATCAAATGCAGGTCCTTGACACCAAATAGTATCAACACCTACACACCATTTGTTTAGTGCTTGTAATACTTCTAGCACGGGTGTTCTGTCTGCATCGCCTAATGCTTCTTCACGAACATCGTCTGCTTGCTGACCCCACCATTCTAATGTGCTGTCTAATACTGTGCGACCTTTTTCTAATTGCTCGTCTACTTCAAATCTATAGTAGAAAGGTTGATATGGTTCTGATATAGCATTGGGATTAAACTTAACACCGCCAATAGTTAACACGGCACAATCAGGTGCAGTGCCTAATGTTTCCAAATCAATCATTGCATGTATTGTCATTTAGTTTCCTTTTCGCAAACACGTTTCCGTAGTGAACTTGTGCTGAACCTATGGTCACGTTTGTTAAAATGTAAATCTATGCCACGCTTACGACATACGTCTTTTCCAGTAAATTCTTTTTCTCTGTATTCTTCACCTAAAAATCTTACATCAATTGCAAACAATTCTAGTATGTCAATTAGATCTTCTTCTGTTTGATATGGAACAATCTCATCAACTAGATGCAATGCATTAAGTTGTGCGTAACGTTCTACCATTGTTTGTATTGGTTTGTTTTTAGTATCAGGTCTATCAATAGTTGGATCGCTTTGTAGTCCTACAATTAAATAATCACAATGTTCTTTTGCTTCTCTTAACATGCCAATATGTCCTGCATGGAGTAAATCAAACGTGCTACACGTGAATCCTACTTTATTAATGATCATATCGTTTCCCATCAAATACGCATACAAAATATGCACCAAATGGTCCTGCTGATACTTTGTGGAATATTCCATCTGGAATTAGAATAACATCACCTTCTATAAAATTAATGTATTCTTCACCTAATTGCATTTTACCTGAACCACCTACAAAATAATAAATTTCTTCTTGGCCTGCATGTGAATGGCCATTTGTAGCACAATTAGGTTGTAATCTAGTAGAACTAAGCACTAGATTCGTAAGAGTCTTATTATCAGTAACTGTATAACGTTCGTCTTGTTTGGCTATTTCGCCTTGTATATCATTTATGTTTACTTTCATAGTCAGAATACCTCATTCGTTATATGTATTATAACATCAAATGTTTAAGTTGTCAAATGTTTTTTTAGGCTGATTCTTCCATAACTACATCAAGTGGGTAGTTATGTTTTCTTGCGTCTGTAACTGTTTCAATACATTTTTGTTCTGCTACTTCGTAACTATAAGCACCAGCAATTGATCTGCCTTTTTCGTGAACTTCTAATGTAATTTCGTTCGCTTGTTCTGTGGTTTTATTAAAATATGTCATCAATACCTGTATAACATATTCCATAGGTGTTACGTTGTCATTTAGAAAAATAACCATATATTTATTAGGTGCTGTTACTCTTTGTTTTTCTACTACTGCTTCATTTGTTGATTGTGTCGATGACATGTTTTACCTTTTAAGTTAGTTTGTAAAGTGTAGGGGATAACCCCCTACACCGTTAACGTTAGTATTTACTTGATTTTAATTGAACGTGCTTTTTTCTCTTCTGGCACGATACGCTCTAATTCAATATAAAGCATTCCGTTTTCCATCTGAGCACCGTTTACAACTACATCATCTGCAAGTGTCCAAACTCGTTTGAACTTACGCTGTGCAATACCTTTGTGCAACCATTCAGTCATTGCTTCTTCAACTGTTGGTTCTACTTCTTCTGGATTGTATGCGATTGTTAGCTTTCCACCTTCTGCTGTAATATCTAAATCTTCTTTAGTAACTCCAGCTAGTGCAATTTCAATTTGAAATTTGTCACCTTCTTTACGAATGTTATATGGTGGGTAGCCTGTGCTTGCTACGTTATTTTCTGCATATTGAAACATGTCAGAAATAATTCTGTCAAATCCAACTGCATATGGTGTGATCTTATTTAGATCAAGTGTTGTTAATGTTTTCATCTTTTATCTCCTTTTAAGCAAGATGTTAATTATGGGACCCTTTCGGCATCCCGCCTATTCGTATACTACATGTATACAAATTCTGTTTAGTATAGCCTTTTCTTTTCGATACTATCTTTGGCTATACGTTTACGATGTCTGGCACGAGCCGCAGCCTCGGCCTTTAATCGCTTTTCTGTATTACTTACAAAATGCTGGCGTTCACGTAATTCTTGTAACATGCCATCATTCATTATTTTCTTTTTCAACTTACGCATTGCTTGTTCTACGTTGTTGTTTCTTACTTCGACAGATAATCCGTAATTCTTATCGTCTCTGTTATTTTTGTTTCTATCTCGAGAATAGTTGTTGTTATTATACTTCGCCATTTATTACCTATTTTACACGTCCAATTACTCTATTGTTTTGACTATTTATCGTTTCATACTCAGCTTCTAATAATTCAGCGAAGCTATTCAATAGATCTCTTGCCATGTCTTGTTTGCCTCTTTCGCGGCCTTTTAACACAATTGTCACCGTGACTTTTGCTTTTTGCTCTAAAAACTTTTTGGCATGATTAGCCTTTGTTTGTAGATCATGTACATCAATATTTAACCCCATACGTATTTCTTTTTGATCTGTTAAATTCTCACGTTGGCGCTTTTTCTCTGCTTTTTCTTTTTGTTTCTGTTCGTATAAGTATTTATTCATTTCTACGATTCTACACAATGGTGGATTAGCTTTATCATTAATAAGGATTAGATCTAGTCCTTGATTTCTTGCAGAATTTAATGCATCTTTTGTTGCCATAACTACACTTTCTTGTTCACGTGCAATTACTCTTACTTCTTTGTATCGTATTTGATCATTTGATGTAACACGAAATTTGTTATGTGGGCTATGTGGTTTTCTCATATTACCCTTTAACCATTAATGGCATATGTCCATCGCTGATTACTTTATCTGTTATTATAATTTTTGTCACTCCGCTTTCTCTTAGTTGTGGTAACTGGTATTGTGTTTCAACAAGTGCTGCATCCAGTATCTTTCTTAACCCTCTAGCACCGAGGTCTTGTTCTATTGCAATAGAGGCAATTTCCTCTAATGCTTTTATATTAAACTCTATTTGTATTTTGTCAAGTGAAAAAAGCACTTTTATTTGATCTATTATTGAATCTTGTGGTTCTGTTAGTATTTTTATCAATTCTTCTTTGGTTAATTGGTGTAAAACATTAACACTTGGCAATCTTCCTACAAATTCAGGTATAAGTCCATACTTGACTAAGTCAGGTGTTTGTAAATGCAATTCCCAATTATCTAGCTTTGACTGGTTATCATCATTAAATCCGATTCTACCTTTACCAACACGTTGTTTTACTATATCGTCTAATCCTATAAATGCACCACCCACTATAAACAATATATTAGTAGTATCTATATCTACTTTTTCTGGATGATCTCCGTGTTTGTTTGGTACTGTTATTGTAACACCTTCCATTAATTTTAGCAAGCTCTGTTGTACACCTTCGCCTGATACATCTCGACTTAGACTTACCATATCATTTCGCTTTGCTTTTTTATCAATTTCGTCTACGTATATAATACCTAATTGTGCTTTTTCTATATCATAATCTGCAGCTTGTAATAGTTTATCTATTAACACTTCAGAGTCATCACCAGCATATCCGCTTTCAGTTATTGTTGTTGCATCTGTAACTACAAATGGAACATCTAAATATGATGCTAGTGTAGAAGCAATAAGTGTTTTACCTGTTCCTGTAGGACCTGCAATTAACACATTATTCTTTTGAAGCTTTACTTGTGTAGTGTTCTTAATACGCTTGTAGTGGTTGTATACAGCTACACTAAGCGTCTTTTTAGCGGAGGTTTGTCCTATTACATATCTATTTAAGTGTTCGTGTAGTTCTGTTGGTGTAGGTAGCTTAAGGCGTGTTGCTTGCTCCGGTGTGCCGCTAGTTTTAGCTTTTTCTTTAATTAGAATGTCGTGACAAAGATCCACACACCCGTCACAGATATGCGTTCCATCATTACCGGCTAATAATTTTTTGGTTTGATGTTTGTTTTTACCGCAAAAATTACAGTATGGATTACTCATCTGTCATGCCTGGGTACCTAGTATCTATATCTAAAAATTTATTTAATTCTTCTAAGTTAGTAATAGTAATGTACTTACTGGTTGCATTGATTAATTTTATTGCTTCTCGTCTTACTCGTTTTTCTGCATAAAATACTACAGTATGGTTAGGCGTTTTTGTTTTTAATAGTGCAGCCATTATATCTTCCCATGCACATGTATCAAGGTCAACAACCATATATTCGCATGTTCTACTTACGTGCCACATCCAAGGCATAGTTGCTGGGTCTGATTGTGTAAGTTGTACGTTAAAGATGACACTTGTTCTGATAAACTTTTCAAATAATAATTTGATTCCGTTAACTAGTTCTTCGTTTGTACTTGTTATTAAGACGTTTACTCCATTTTCAGAAAGGAATAAATCTGGTGCGGTTACTGTATAACTGCTATTATCATCTAGTTTCATTAATTATTTCTTAGTGCCCTTAATTATCTTTTCATATACTTCAAGTATATGTTTAGTATCTGCATTAGCTAATCTTTCTGCTTCTTTTTGGTCGTCTTCAAAGATTTGTTCTAATTGCTTTTTAACAATATCTACATCGTCAAACTTCTTAGGATCAGTTATTTCTAATCTGCCTACAATATTATTTACCATCTCTTGTCTGGCTTCAATACTGCGATGTCTGTCGTTTTGTTCTATCTGTTCTTTGATACGTTGATAGTTATAATGTGTGGGTTGATATACTTTTCCTTGGAACTCAATAGCCTCAGGTTTTATTGTCTTTTTTTTAGACTCTATTTGTTCTTCAGGTGTTGTATTATCTTTTTTGGTGGTATCTTTTTTGATAGTTTTTTCCACCAACTTGGTCTCTTTTTTTGCATTTTCTGTATGTGGTTGCTCATTACGTATCCTCTTTTTTCTAGGGTTTTCTTCAACAAGAGCTATACCTGAGATAACTAATACGATTGCAAGTGGATCGAATACTACAACAAGTATAAGTATTACCCATCTAACTGCATCTTCTAGTGTGTCTCTATTTGCTTCTTCTCCGTATACTAACTCTGCAATATATTTTACAGGACCTACTTCAGCTTCAAGTTCTCTACTTTCGGCTTCTATAGCATACTTTTGTTCAAACAGTGTATCTAAATTTAGTTCAAAATCTTTAATTTTAACTTGTAATTCTTGTATCTGTGGTTCAACATCTGTATCTGTTGCTGTTCCCAATTGCTCACGCAAACGATTAATAAGTTCATTTGTTTGTGCTATTGTTTTGTCTGCTGCTTCTCTTAATTTAACAATATCTTCCTGTGATGATTCTCTGATTTTTCCAAGTTGGAATAGAGCCATCATTCTGCTCTTTTCAATTTTGTCACGGAATTCTGTAACTTTATCAGCTGTCTTGGTTCCCATTCTTCCGTCTTGTGCAGCACCTACTAAACCTTGTAATGCTCTTATGTTGTTTTCCTCAACATAAGTATTCATTTTTTCTAGTGTAGCGTCTGCTTGTTCGGCTTGCTTCTCATATGGTTCGGCTGCTGTTGCTAATGAGTCTTGTGTAAATTTAATATCGTCTTTTAATCTATCGTATACAGTTGTTATACTTTGTTCTGCTACTCTAATCTTTTCTTGTATGCCATCATCTGTGCTTGTATCTGCTGTTGAAAGTTTTTCAATTTTACCTTCAGCACGTTCTATCTCACCTTCGGCACGTGTAATTTCTACTTCAATACGTTCTAGTTGTGCAACACCTTCTAACATAGATGCGTTTTGTTCTACGTGTGCTTTTGATAGGAATCCAAAAATACCCATGCTTGTAATAAACATAAGCAATGCAACTGCAAAAACCAAGTATGATTTTATCATCCATCGTTTAGTTTTCCAGTTAAAGTGTAGCCATATAGCTGATGTGATTTTACCAATTTCTAATGCTGTTCCCATTATAATAACTGGCATTACTGCGGCGGCGAAAATTGCAACAAGGCCTATAATACTATACCATGCCGCGATTGCACTAATAACAAGTGCTACTAAAATTGTCCAATAACCAAATAATCTCATAATAATTCTCCCACTGCTCTATTTAAAATAGATACTTAACAGCGTGTCCTTCGTCTACCAAAGCTTCGTTAATATTCAATCGTTTGTTATCGTCTAATAGATTGTATACTACTCCTAGAACACGACCATATTTGCCTCGTTTGTTTAGAATTGTTTCTACTACAAACTCGCTATTTAAAAGTTCAGTAAGTCTTTGCTTTGCTGCAAGTCCTTTTGTCTTTTCGTTCATGTCCTTAGTTTTTGTTTCAGGTGTATCAATTCCGAATAATCTTATTCGCTTACGAACAATAGTATCAAACCCAAGATCTATCTCTGCGTCAATAGTATCGCCATCGACAATACGAATAAGTTTTGCTTTATATGTATACATGTTAAATCCGTATGCCTTAATTAATTCACGCCAACAAAGACGCTGTTACTATATATTTATCACTTTTTGGGGGTATTTAAGTAGTATTTTTACTTTTTGCATTATCTAGCCATTTTTTAGCAATATGACTACTTGGTTCTGAAGAAGTAAATGCTCTAATACTCTTGTATACATTATCAAAGTTTTCCTTGCGTTCTGGATCTTCTAATCCACCGCTATTATCTACAACATGAAAGTTTTTTGCACCAAATACTTGTTGGAACTTCATAATGTTTTCTTGGACTTTTTGCCACATAGTTTGTACCATGTCGGCTGGTATTGTTCTAGCTCTTGCAGCATTACGTTCTTGTGCTACTTGTAAATTAGTGTTAACGAATATCATTGAACATTCGTATCCTAAAGTTTTTAATTTCTCACTTTGATCTTTTACCTTTTGCACGTCTTTACCTGTGCCATCAATAATCAATCCAATACGACCATCAATGTATATGTTTTGTCTTTTATCAGTAAGTTGTTTTGCACGATCACGCACTTCTTGTCCTTGGTCACTAGCAACTTCATCTGGATTTCCCAAATCAAGATCTTGCTTGTATGCTAAGTATTCATATATCTCATCACTGTTAACTGGTTTTAATCCTAGTCCACTGAGTATCTTTGTTGCTACATAACTCTTACCAGAACCAGGACCGCCAGCTAAAAACACAGCCTTAAATATGGCTGGGTCGTTTGGACCTTCTTCAATTTGATGATTTTCTAGTATGTCGTATATTTTCATATAAGTATTTATACAAAAATATAACTAACTTAACGCTATGGTTTTCTTTCTATAACTTTATCAGCTAATCCAAAGTCTACTGCCTCTTGTGCTGACATAAAGTTATCACGTTCCATAGCCGCTGCCAATTCGTCATACGTTTTACCTACACTGTTATGTTTGACATAAGTTTCTGTTAGGTTCTTTTTCATCTTAAGAATTTCTTGTACTTGAATTTCCATGTCAGTTGCTTGTCCACCTGCGCCACCACTTGGTTGGTGAATCATTGTGCGTGAGTTTGGCAATACTAAACGTTGTCCAGCTTCGCCTGCCATAGCAAGGAAACTACCCATGCTACATGCTTGACCCATTACAATTGTGCTTACTGGAGATTTAATAAACTGCATTGTATCGTATATTCCAAGACCGGCTGTAACTGCACCACCTGGACTGTTAATATAAAAATTAATAGGATCGCTATTATTCTGTGATTCTAAAAACAACATCTGTGCAACTACTAAATTAGCAGTCATGTCGTTTACTTCTCCAGTTAACATTACAATACGATCTTTTAATAGACGACTGTAAATATCGTAACTTCTTTCTCCGCGGCCTGTTTGTTCGACCACCATTGGTACTAATGCCATTTTATTCTTCTCCGTTATATCTTGCTTGTAAATCAAAAATTATACTATATCTTTTCCAAGTATCATCACTTGGGTTATGCTTCATTCCGTGCATACTAGGTTGCCACCCACTGCGTTCACTAAACTCACCAAAGAACCATAATGTATTATTCTCTGATAGTTCTTTTACATATTTACGTTCTGTAGTTATGTGGTCTTCTATGTAAAACTCTACTACGTTTTCACCTAAGTGTAATCCGCCTAATGTTTCGTCACAATGTATATCGCCAAATCTATCTGTGTTGTGTTTTTTATGATCTATAATATTGCCTGCGTTTGCAGTTGGATGCGAATATTCAATAACCATAAGTTTATGTAAAGTTTTTGCAACATCTACATGTTGGTCCTCAAAGCATTCATTATAATAATGTTGCAACACTGGAACAAATTCTTTGTGTAAATCTGTAAAATATTTTAGTTCAGGAAAGTCTGCTTGTAGCTTATCAGCAGTCCAATCATATATGTAACATTTTCTACGCAATACATAATCATCTACACCACATGTTTCATCGTACCAGCTTTCTGGTCCAACCATAGTGTCTATATCAAACCCAAATACAGGTCCTTGATGTTTCCATGCATAGCTTTTATCGGGTACATCTTCATCTTGCCATGGTTCAATATTATAAGGATCATTTTCATCAATATCATTGCATTCGATAAAAAGTTCTTTATCTAATACTGCAAACAAAGACTTTGCCATTTCAAATCTGTCAGCAAACTTTGTTTCCAATGCTTGTGATTTTTCTAATGCAAGTGCGGCAGTCTTTTGTTTATCTAATAATTGTTGCTTACTATACATCTATTATGTTTTCTTTTTTGCACTGCCATCTTTGGCGTGAATAATAATCTCTCCGTCTGCACCATGTTCTAAGTCTATGAGTTGTTCTGCACTAAGCATGTGTAAAACTACATCTACACCTTCTGTAACACCTTGCCTATGTCCAACTCTAAAATTATGCCAGGCGCATAAAAAAACAAATAGGCCCATGCCCCATACTATCGGATCTTTAATTAGTTCTAACATCATCGTCATTTCCTTTATTTGTTATAATATATAATACACTATTTTATGGGTTAAGTCAATCTAATTTAACACCGCATTGGCTTACACAAATATCACATGGACCAGTTTCAAAACTATCTTTTAGTTTTTGCCACCAAGTGTCGCTCATTATAGTTTCTAGGTCATTGTGATATAAACTGTTCCAATATTCGCCTCTATCTTCTTTAATAAAATTTAGAGTTTGTTCACGCATAGATTCATATGTAAATGACCCATTAAACATACAACACGGAATAACATATCCATGTGCATTTACATATATTTTCTTATATGAAAAACATCTATCTTTAATTTTACGTGATCTGTTTTTTGGTACTTCAATAAAGTCTGCTACTCTTGAGGCTACCTTTTTATTAATTTTTGTATTGGCTGCAGCCATAAATGTATCTATATCTTGATCATTAACATCCCAATCTTGTTGGAAATTTTCACAGCCGTATTCTTCTGACAACGCTTTTGCTTGTTCTACTTGATGTTCGTTCCATTTAAATGTAACAAATTTCCATATTGCTCGGCCGCCGCCATCTATAAATGCTCGCATGTTTGCTACTACTTTATTATAGTCTACGCCAATACGATATATGCCGTTTGTATCTTCTAATCCATCTAATGAGAATTTAATCCAACTATGCTTGTTAAACTTTTTACCTAAATCATAGAACATTTTTTCAGTTCGTAATCCACCATTTGTATGTAAGTTAATTGCTGCATTTGGTCTATGCTTATAGATAATATCTATAATTTCCATAAAATTTGGATGTGCGATTGGCTCGCCCACTAATCCAACAAGATCAACAAAACAATCATCAGATAAACGGTCATTGCTGAATACTTTCTCAATCACATCAAGCTCTAAGTTAACACCTAATTTTACATATGGATTATGATACAGTTCACCGTCTTGAACTGTATATCGATGACATGGAGGACAGTATGAATTACAGACTGTATTGAGATCGAACTCAACTGTATCTATTTCTTTGTAAAGCATACAAGTATTTAGTTAATGCCAATTAAGGCATTAACTCTACGCTTTGCATTGCTTGTTCCCAAATCTCAGTATGCTTGACTTTGGTCATTGCATTTAACAAAAGAAATACTTCTGATTTATATACTTTTGCAAAACTAAGATCGTTTTCAGCGATATCCCAACTGTTGTCAATAATGTCTGCACACTTTACAAACTGTGCTTCAGTTGAGGCACTTGCACTGTGCATACGGTCAATTGATTTACGCTTTGCTCGATTACCATCACTAGGCAAACTAACATCAGTAAGACCTTCGACAATACTTGCAATTTCATAACCAAACGTTTTAGTGATAAGCTCTAGTGTAACATCTGTATCTTCTACAGTATCATGCAACCATGCAGCGGCAACCATTTCATCTGACCCGCCATGCCTTTCTACAATTGCAGCAACCCGTTGTGGGTGAACAATGTAATCATCACCTGAGTATTTACGTTTTTGCCCTACTGCGGCATGCGCCGCTGTTGCAAACATTTTTGATTCTACTACCATATTATTGTCCCAAATAATCTGTTTTCAATACTTCCAAACGATCTGCAGCTTGATTCAATTCAAACTGATCAGCCATATCATTAAACCAGCTATAAAAGTTTTCACCAATTGCATCAGCAATACCATCTAAGTGCATATCTGCATCAACATAGTTCCAATTAACTTCATTGTTCTCATCAATGTTTTCTGGGTTTGTTGCAGCTTTTTCAAATGCTTGGATAAATTTTGCGTCTAACATATTGTATTCCTTTTTAGTTAACTTATACTACTAATATACACTAAGATGTCTTGGTTGTCAACCGAATTCGTAAAGAAAAAACCCTTGCAAAACAAGGGTTTGTAAAATAGTTTGATTCTATTTAATAATGTTATTCAAATAATAAGTCAAATTGTTGATCAAATCTATCATTCATTTTGTCAAACATCTTTTTATCACGTTCTATTAGTATGTAATTTCTATCTAATTTTTCTGCTGCTTTTCCAGTACTGCCAGAGCCTGCAAATGTATCCATAATCATATCACCTTTATTGCTACATAAACTAATAAAGTATTCTAATATTTCTTGTGGCTTTTGTGTGGGGTGTATTTTATTTTTTCCTAGCCCACCACTATATGTAATTGTATTAGGAACAACACAATGTACTATATCTCCTGTTTTCTTTAGTTTGTTTTTAACTGCTTTTGCTTCTTTAAGAGCAGTTTCAAAACATTCATCTAAATTACCAAAAATATCATCTTTAATTAGTTTATATAAAATACTACTGGCTTTATCAGCCATTGCATATCTTTCTACAATAGTTCCTTCAACTGCATCAGAATTAAATGTTCTTTTGCCACCCGGTTTAATTCCAAATATAATATACTCGCAACCACTTACAGGATTCACTTTACGGTTAAATGGAACTGCAGCTGGCTTCTTCCAAGTAAATACACGCTTTGGTTCAAACCCAGCATTTTCTAAACTTTCCCATAAATGACTGATATATACATCACTAATAAAAATACAAAAAGTAGCACCTTTACGAAGTTTTGGAAACCATGCCTTAGCCCATTCATTCATTTGATCCTTAAAGTCTATATTGTCAACACTATCCCAATTATCATCAAATGTTTCATCAAACTTTTGACTATGTATGTTATTGACATTTACACGTTCACCTGTATTTTCATCAGTTTTAAACCATTCTGGTTTAGCACCTTTTTCACTGATGTTATACGGAGGATCTGTTAATAACATATCTACTATATTATCATCTACTTCTTTAATTTTTTCTAGCATATTTCCGTTTAATATCATATTTTATTCCTCTATTCCCACTGGTGCTGGCCAATTATTAAATGCATTAATACTGTTTCCGTGATAATGTATCTTCCACTTATTATACAATTGATATGGCTTTTGTGCAACCTTTATTTCGTTAGTATCAGTATCATAGTCAACATATTCAAATATATTATCTCCTATAACTGACTTAACAATCTTACCTAGTTTATCAACATAATTTTCACTATAATATCTTGCCATAAATGTCAGCAAAGTAAACAACATTGGTTCTATGCTACCATTTTTCCAAGCAGTTCTTACTTGATCTTGTTTAGTTGAAATTCCTAATTTACCAGTTTGTGATTTATATACATCATCTATGTATTGATCAAATGTATGTGTATCTACGTAATTCTGTAACGATTCGATACTAAACCCATTTAACATATCATTCCAGTATTTTAATTCTGGACAATTAACTGATGCGTTTGATAAAATTCCAAACTTATCTCTACTTACAATTGATTGTAATACTTTTAAGTGATTACAATCTCTAGTTAATGCAAGCAAACTACTTGCTACACTAGAGTCAAGTGTAAATCTACTTGAACCGTTTACACTTTTATGTGCTATCCCAACACCATCAACAACATAATCAATATTTAAGTTATTACTTGCACTAGGAAATTCTATACACTTGGCACCATTTACTAAGTGATTATAAGCGCCTAGTACTTCGCCAAAGTCACTGGTAATAAATGATTTGTCTGTATTTAATATTTCTTTATTTCTAAATAAAACATCAGTACCATCAGCTACATCTAATAAACTTATTAATGCATCACTTACATTATTAGGTATATTTGCTTTATCTAATCCATTTATAATATCATCTTTCATTGCATTAGCATTAGTATATTTTAGTTTTAAAAATAACTTTTCTGGTGCAGTTTGCTTCTGAATTATATAATGTCCGCCTTTGCGTGCCTTTGCAGTTCTAACAACAATATAAACTTTTTCATTATCAAATATGATATATTCGCCTGTATATCTACTACTATGATTCCGATCACTATTTTTACAAGTAAAGCCTTGTTCAGTAAGTACACTATCTACTTCTGTCTTAGCAATATCTTTAATAGTCACATGAAAAGTGCCGCCTGTTTTATCTTTTTTTCTTTCAAATCTAGCAGTTGGCATCAATGTTTTTAATTTATCAATAAGCAGTCTTTCAATGGTTTTCATATAGACTGTTCCTTTTATTGTTAATATAGTTATATTATAGCAAGAAGTCTTGGTTCTGTCAACCAAAAAATGCTATTTTTCTGAAAGTTTTTTTATAAAATATTCTCGTTTGGAATATTCATATCTGTGAACCCAATTGTGTCTTGGGTCTGCTGTTCTTAGGAATTCTTCATAGTAATAGTATGTGCAGAACACTAGTTTTCCACTGCTCATACGCTTGGGCAACCATGTCCATTGTTTATCAGATCGTATGGGTTTCATGCATTTGTGTTAAAATACCATAGGTGTCTTGCCATTCCTTTACTGAAAATACAGTATGGCCCATTCCTATTAATGCTTGTGCAATATCATGATCGTTTCCGCCCTTCATGGTCTTGTCACCAAAGAAAATAATTTCTTCGTAGTCTAAGTCTTTGAGTATTTGTGCTTTACCACAACCTTGTTGTGTTATATCTATTCCTGTTTCACCAGCTACAGTTGACATGATATTGTATTCTTCGCCAAATGCTGTGTTAAATTCCTTTGAAATATCTTCACGTTCTTTGTGATATGTATCATACAACACATAATCTTTTCGTTGTTGTGCTGTGCATTTTCTTCCAACAATACTAAAATTTAATAGTCCAGGACGTTCATCAAAATGCCATCCTGACTTTTGTGGGAACTCACTATGATTTAATCTGTTTTCTAAATATTTCCATGGTGCTTCTGCTAATGTCCATTCGTTACGATATACATTAGTAAAGTTTTCATATGCATCGTTTCCACTGCAATTATATACACGTTTAGCACCACTGTATATAATGTTACCTACTTGTTCTACTGTTTTGCTTTTATCACTTCCTGTGACCAGATATACATGATTGTGCAAACAGAATTCGTAGAAGAATTGATTAAAATTAAAATCCATTCTTCCACGACTTGGTGTTAGTGTTCCATCTACATCGAACACATATGCTTTATTCATCAATTAGAACCCCTTCACCTTCTTCTTGTGCTTGGTGCCAAATTGATGTTTGGCTTTCGCCATGTTTTTTAATAAATTCTGCAAGAGTCATGTCATATGCATCATCTTGCATTTCTAGTACCCAGTTTCCCATTTTACTCATTTGCTTTTCCTTATTTCAAGTAATGTGGACCTGTCCACGCAACACTAAAGTCTTCAAAAATGTTACCACGTGCGGCATTTGTTGCTGGTGCATTCCAGCCTGCAGCTTTAAGGATATCACCTTTTTTAAACTTAGGACCATCTTCTTTAACAATAAAGCCCCATACACCATTATCACGTATAATCTTAATATACTTTTTGCCTTCTTTAATAGTAAAACTATTTTCAAAGTTAGCAAGTGTTTTACCAAAGTAACTATCTGGATCTGGTGTTCCACGATCGCCTGCTGTAGCGAACTTTGTATAATCTGCTTTACATTTTTGGATCAATGTTTGTATTTCGTTTTGCATTTTCAACTCCTGTTTTATTAGCTTATATATACAATATACACTAAGACGTCTTGGTTGTCAACCAGAAAATACATCTTTTTTTATCTTTTTTCGCATGCACTTACACAAACGGAACAGGGTGTATCCGTAAGACTTGAATATAGTCGTGTCCACCAACTGTTAGTCAATACATCTTCTAAACTATTTTTATATAGGTTATTCCAATCTTTGTCATTGCCATCATATATAAATGGAATCATTTCTTCTTTGAATGCTGGATCTGTAGTAGAACCATTAAACTGACAACAAGGTAATACTCTACCATCGTAATTTACATATATTGTTTTTTGACTAAAGCATTGATCTTCTATTTCAGTAAAGCTATTGTATTGATTGCCTATTTCTGCATTTAGATTTTTTGTACCCGGATAGTTAGAGTCTTCATTTGTTATATTGAAATCTTCAGAATCTATTTTTGTTTTTTTATGAAACTCTTTTGCTGCTTTCATATACTTTATCATACGCTCTGAATCAGCATCTCTGTTTGGTTCCCATCGAAATTTTTGCATTCCCATAGAGTTTGCTAACTGTTGTATTTCGTCTTTTTGATGAGAATTCCATGGAAACTCAATACATTTCCAGGTTGCTCTTCCACCTGCGTCAATGTATGCTTTTGCATTTTCCATTACTTTTTCCCATAGAACACCAATTCGATATGTGTTGTTTGTATCTTCTAATCCATCAATAGAAAAGACAACACTGCTTGCGGCATCTTGTCTCATTATTTTTGGTGCCAACTCTTCCCAAAACTCAGTAGATCTTAGTCCACCATTTGTGTGTATTTGAATAACTGCATTTGGTTTGTATTTGTATACAATATCAGTGATTTCTAAAAACTGCTTATGAGCTACAGGTTCGCCTACTAATCCTACAAAGTCTAGCCATACATCATCTGCAAGTCTTGGATTTTGTACTATGTTTTCAATTACACTAAGATCTACACTTGTATTAAAAGTTAGATATGGGTTTAGATACATTTTGTCGTCTTTAAATGCATAACGATGACATCCTGGGCAGAATGCATTGCATGTAACATTTAAGTCAAACTGAACATTATCTATAATAGGGTATAACATAATTATATTTATACTTTACTTTCTGCTCATTCCACATGGCTCTGGGTTCAATCGTTGCCATTCTTTGAATTGATCAATGACTTCTTCTTTTACCTCCTGATAAACCATATCGTGTATGCTACTTGCACACCACTCACAAAAAGTAACAGGTAATATACCAAAGTATCCTTTTATACCGCCTGCATCTTCATCATATTCACTATCGCAAATGTTACACGTATCTTTATGTTCTAGTGTTTTCATAATTTTGGATTTGTGACTCTGCTGCCCATTCGGCTAATAAATTAATTGACTTGTTTTTCAATGTCGGCGACATTGCTTTAATTTTCATTTGCCAATCAGCAAAGAGCTTTTCGAATAGTTTTTTCTTTTGAATTTTACCCAAGATCATTTGTATCTCCATTTATCATAATAGTGTATATTATAACAAGAAGTCTTGGTTATGTCAACCTATTATTTTTCGGCTACTGCTGGCTTGATTATAAATGCTTCAGGAGTAATTACTTGAACTTTAGGATCTACAAATATTCCTAATTGGCATATGTAGAATCCTGTAAATGAAGGTTTCCATGTGCCTGGGTACATTGTTTTTGGCATGAATAATGCAAACTGTGTTTTTATGTCGTGTGCTGGTTCAGGTATTATTGGGATTGGTTTTGCTAAATGATTATGAGTAAGTGTAATTATATCTGCTGTTTCTTCATTATATAAATGCACATCAAATCCTGTCATATTACACTTTACAAACCTATCATATGTACCTTGGAATTCTAAAACTGGATCACCATCGTACACCGGCTGTAATATTGCACCACGTAAGTTTTCTAATGGGTAAGATTGTTGTAATTTAACGTATGAATGTACCAATGAAAAAATAGCTCCGATTAGCAACAAAAGTGCCGCAACCAGCATTATTTTCATACAATTCATTCTTTTTTTAGCGTCCATACTGCTATTTATGATAATGCAGTATTATGTACTTGTTTTACTCTTCTAACTTAGCTTTTGCTGCCTCGTAATCAAGTACAAGAGATTCCATTGCATGTACCGTAATTCTAAAATTCCATTTAGCGAACGCAATAGCAACAAAACTTGCTGGTTCACATTTTGGCCTAGGTCCAAACTTACGTTCTTCCCAAAACACTTTTCCCATCCAAGTTTCAATACCGTTTACACCGCCGTTGTTCCATTCTTTGCAAATAATATCCATGTCTTGTATGCTTACTCTTTCGGTAATTACTGCGTAATCTGAGATACGAAAACTTAGTTGTACTGCATTCTCGGCTTTAAACAAGTACATTTTAATTGGTTTAGTAAATGGTAAAAATTCATTTTGTGGCATTATATGATTCCTTTAGTTCATTAATAAGGTCAGTTTCGTGTTCCTGATGTTCTGCATAATCTTTAATGTATGCATCTATCCATTCGTTGGATGGTGGGGTTAATTTTACTGAATCCCATAATGTATATATTTCTGGAGTTCTCATCCATTGTGGCTGTGTAATTAATCTATCAGTATTCCATGTTGCTATGTCATCGTCAAATTTCATACGTTGTACAAATGCTTCTACTACTTGATCTACTCCTGGCCATGTATGGTCGTACCCACTGTAGTTGGCATTTCTATCGTCTTCCATTAGGTAATTATATTCACGTGCCGCCCATGTATTGATATTATCTTCCCAATGACTAATAACCGGGTTAACTATAATAACATTTTGTGTTCTACTCCATGCCCATATATCTTCATAATTTTGTGCATGTAGCAGTAGTGCAATAGAATATTTGTTGCTTATATTAAGCAATCCATTTAATTGTTCTTCTGATATATGCATTTCGTTACGAATATCAAAGTTGTACCATTCTTTATCTTCTGCATCTAGATTCCAATAATCATCATGTACTCTTACTTTGCCCAATGGACCAGGTTCATGATCTATAGGTTCTCCATCAAGTTCATATCCTGCCCAATGCTCTCCTGGGCTGCTGGTTCCGTGTAAGTCTGGGCTGTTGTTTAACAAATATGGAATTTCCATTTGATTAATACAACTTCTACTTACCACCAAATATAATGTGTGCATACTTTTTCCTTGTAAATTAATTAGGGTAAAACCTGTCCGATAGCTATCGTCCTAAGAGTGTTGACATGCAAGCAATGAATCTCTACCCGGGCCAATTTTGGTTTACCCTATATTAATATTTATACCTTAATATAAAACTGAATATTTATTCCTGTTTTTAGTGAATTAAAGTTTGGTCTTCTACGTGTTACACAACTTGCGTGTAACTGGCATGCATCAAATACTAATGCATTGCCGGGCTGAAATGGAAAAACTGCTTCCAAATCAAAGTCACATATATTACCCTCGTCTATGTGTGGGAATATATAATCTGTATTTTCTAATGTTGGCGTATCTAGTGTTTCTAACTCTGGATACTCACGTGCAATCTCATACATGCTTTTGTCTTGTGAACTTTGTCCAACACGATCAAATGTTATGCTTGTTCCAATATGTCGTTGCTTAAAAAATGCTGTGTAGGCTTCTGCGCCTGCTGTGATACCCAATGGTATTACACAACTTTTATATGGTATTAACTTCTCTGCCCAATCAAATTTTGTTTCTGATTCTGTCATTAGGTCTACGTGTGCATCATGTAACTGTGTAGTAATGTAATAATTACCTGTGTGATGTTCACTGAAGTCGTGTTTTAGTATTGATTCAAATTTGTCTTGCATCCACGGAAAGTCTTCAAACAAACGTGTAACATTTAATATAGGTTGTATATTACTGCTTGAGTCTGTCCAACGTAAATCGTCAGCATTTTGAAATTGATATAAAGTTAATTGATGTAAGTCACGTTCAGTAAATACATTTTCTTCGCACCGTGCTGGTTCAAAGTTATTTACAATAGTATGTCTGTGCTTATCAAGTAACTCACTATAAATCATTGTTCCACAAATGCTCTTTCAACTACATAAGTTCCTGGTGTCTTATTATTACCTTCTTCAAAGCCTTCAACTTCTAACCATTCTACTAGTTCATTATTCATTGGTATGCTACCACATATCATAATTCTATCATGTTCTGGATCTAACGCTGGTAAGTCTAATGCTTCTTGCACTTTGCCTTCATACATTGCTGTTGTTACACGGCCTTCGTTTTCATATGGTTGTCTTGTGACAGTAGGATAAAACTTAAACTTGCCTTCTGTTACATGTTGGTATATTTCATCTTCGTTTAGATTTCTAAACATTGCATCGAATGGAAGTTCTGCTACTGTTCTTGCACCCCATACTAAAATAACATTGTCATAATATTCATATGTGTCTACTCCACGTGCTAATGATAGGAAAGGAGCAACGCCTGTGCCTGTTGCAAGTAAGTATAAATTACGTCCTGGTTTTATATTTGCATGAACTAGTGTGCCTACTGCTTTATCATTAACTAAAATTTTATCACCTGGAACTACGTGTTGCAGTCTACTTGTTAGTGGTCCGTCTTGCACCTTAATACTATAAAATTCAATAGTATCTTGGTGATTAGGACTTGCTACACTGTATGCTCGCATAATTGGTTTGTTCTTTTGTAGTTTTTCAGACCAGTTGTTTAGTCCAATCATTACAAATTCACCATCTCTAAATCTTAGTCCTGGATCTCTCGCTACTGTGAAATGAAATAAGTCGTCTGTGTAATGCTGAACTTTCAGCACTTCTAATTCTAATATTGCCATGTTATAATTTGTTTCCTATGTATAGTTCGTGCGTGTGTGACGGTATTTGAGCGTCTAAGGTGCCCTTTTAACGTAATAATACCTGTTATTCTCTTCTTTCACTACATCTTTTGTAGCGAACCAATTATCTCCATAAACGCTTATATCACCTTTAATGTATAATTGCCCATCTGGTCCTATTGTAGTGTCACAATAGAATCTATCGCCTAAGATGGTTAGTTCATGTTTGTATTCTTCAACTTTATCTAATGTTTCAAATACTGTGTTAATAGCGCATGGTCCAACTTCTGTCATGCCCCAATTTGCCATAACTGTTGCACCTTTTTCTACAAACGCACTAATAGTATCCCAAGGAACTGGATCGCTTCCACATGTTATCCATATTCCCGTTAGGTCTGCTTTACGCCAGCCTTTAGTTTTCATTATTGCTTTTGCATGATTTGGTGTAAGATGGGAATGTGTGTACTTGTATATTTCTTTAACCCATCTATATGCACTAAAATCTTCTACTACTACTTCTGCACCAATGCGTAAAGCTGGTAAAGTTTGTGCCAATAGTCCACCTGCATGTTGTAGTTTACAAACTGTGTATATTTTACTGTCTTTTGTTATCTGTTGACTGTCGATTGCAATCTCATCTGCAAATCTCATCTTTTCAGGTGTTTGCAATATCTTTTTTGGGTCGCCTGTAGAGCCACTTGTATTAATACTAATACCGTTCAACAGTATTAGTTTAAGTCCATCTAAATTCATATTATTTCTTCTTTTTTAATTCGTCTTTTAGTCTCTGCCAACTTGGATGGTCTGGCAAAAATTTATGTAAGCCTATAGTTTGATTAATTACTATATCAAGTAATTTAAAATCAAACAATGGTGGAAATATTGCGTGTAGTACACTAGCAATGGCCATAAGCAATTGTTTACCTGCTTCTCTAAATCCTACCCACATATGCTTAAAGTATAACACTACTGCATTTTCACGTTTACTTTTACTAAGATATTCTGCATCTCTAAGATGCGTCCAATTAAACCACATTGTTTCTTACCTCATGTTGATTATATAAATACATTACTACTTTATTTATTATAAGTATATCTTGACAAATTGTCAACCAAATAGTATAATATAAGCATGATAAACACAACTCTACTAGACCAAGTAACACCAGAACTAGAAGAATTTATTGCTGAATGCGATAAATTAGGTTACAAAAATAATAACTCTCTAAAGTCATTAAAATTTGACTGGTGTTTAGAGAATGGTATGTGGCATGGAACATTCAAGGATGGCAAGTTAATAGCTATCAGTGGTATACATTTATTCAAAGATGGATTTAGAGCATTGTTTAGGGGTGCTCAATTAGAACCAAAGTCAATTAATGGACTAACTAGATACCAAATGCAAAGTTTTTGTATAGCAGACCATTTGCCTCTGCAATTAGAATTTGCAATGGGGGCTCCTGTTTATATCACAACAAATGTTGCTAACGACTCTAGTGGCAGAATGAATAGAATACATAAATCATTTTCTATAATGGAAAAGCATGGACAAATGGTAGAATACTGTGGAGATGAAGAGATATTTTATACACAACAAAGTATATGGAAAGTTAACGTAGAAAATTACACTAACATACGAAATAGACATTTTTAGAGAAAGACAAACATGATATCATTTGTTATTGCTGGCATTAGATCAGACATTGGGTTAGCATATGCCCACCACTTAAAAAATTATGGAAAAATATATGGAATTAGTCGTACTGACACTCCTGTTGATGGATTAGCATACACACATATGACATGTGACTTAATGTCACCTGTGCCTGAAGATTTCTTTAGTGAAATATCAGATAGATTAGTTGTGTATATACATTTACCTGGAGAGTTTAGATTTGAAGATGAGAATCATCCTATTATAGACAGTGACGGTGATGGACTAGACGACAGTATATTTAATAGCAATGTAACTACATTTGCTAATATAACTCCTGCATTATACAAACTAGGAAATGATGCTGAACATTTACGTATTGTAGCAATTGGTTCAACTGCTGATTTATATGATGTTCCTTATTGGAATAGTTTTACAAAAGCAAAAGATATATTGCGTGGATTATATAGAAAATTTTATGGTGACAACGAACACAACAATATGGTGAGTAGCTTATTTGTTAACGTTAGCACAACAGACGGTGAACAACTTGAAGGTGAACGTCCCTATATTGATAAAACATATGTATTACACCCAGATGAAATTGTAAAACAAAGTGCAGAATGGGTATTGGCCGAAACACCAAGTTGTATAGAAGTAAATGTATTAAAAAGTAATCCAGAATGGATGGACGATGACTATTTTGCTCTCCATAACATTCATGCTAGGTGGTATTATGACATGTATGGAAAATAAGGCGCTAATAATAGTTGACGTTCAAAACGACTTTATGAGTTGGGGCAGTTTACCTGTTGAAGGTGCTGAACATGTTATACCAAAGATAAACGAATTACAAGATCAATACTCGCATATTATTATCACACAAGATTGGCATCCAGAAGACCATAGTAGTTTTGAAACAACATGGCCTGTTCACTGTGTAGCAAATACAAAAGGTGCCGAGTGTGTAGACGAATTAGATACACATAAAGCACAACTGATTGTGCGTAAAGGGTTTAGACAACACATAGACAGTTATAGTGCTTTTTACGAAAACGATCACACTACAACAACAGGCTTACATGGATACTTACAACAACTTGGTATCACAGACTTAGACTTTGTTGGTGTAGCATATGATTATTGTGTGGCATGGAGTGCCACAGATGCAGCTAAATTAGGTTATAATGTTACTGTTATCAAAAATGCATGTGCGTCAATTGGGTCTGTAGAAGAAGCAACAGACAAAATGCGTCAAATGGGAATTATAGTAAATGAATAATATTGTATTTGTTAGTTTTGAAAATGGTGGTGGTGGACATAGGTTTGCTAGAACTATTTCAGCACTTCCAAATATGTATTGGTATAGTCATGCCGACAATGGAATTAATCCATGGAATATAAACACAAAGAACACTACAATAAGACAACGTAGTGTTGCACCAGCACACTTTGACAGAATTGTGCCAGATGGCAAACTTCCGCCTACATGGGATTATGTTAAGGACTTTTTTCCATTTCCAGAATATTATTATAGTGTATTTAAAAAGGAATTTACAAGGTTAGCGCCAAGCACAGATAAATCGTTCGTGTATTGCACACATAGTAAGCCTAATGAACTATTACGTTGGTTTCCAGAATGTAAAGTAATTAACTTAATACACGATGTAGACTCACTAGTAGAACGCTATATGCAAACTACTGCAAAGTTTCCTGGGTGGCTTAGAATGGCTAATTTAGTTCCAGAAGATAATCCACACTTAATATTCCTACAGTGTTTGCGTGAATCAAAAAAGGATTTTACTTTTGCAGATATATGGGCTCAACGCACACACGGAACTTTATACAAAGATGATTACTACAACGAATACAAAGATAGTATAACAACTACATTCACTCATAGAATGAAAGAAAGAGTCAATACTGATCACCAGCTAGTATTGAATGTCAAAGATAAGAACTGGAAAGAGATCAAGCAATTTTTAAAATAAGATCTTGTAGTTCTTCCCAAGTATTAAACACATCAAATTGAAACTGCCAACGCTTTTCAGCTGAGTATTTTACTCCGTGTCTAGCGCCGCCGGCATTTATGCAGGTAATCTGTGTGTATTCATGATTGTATAATTCGTTGTTGTCTTTGTCATACCATTGTATACTTTGTGGGAAACTTAATGGTATAACTAATCCTGCATTTCTATATCCATCTTGATGTATGCTTAAATCTTGTCCTTCTAATAAATTAGTTCTAATAAGTTGAAAGCCTGCTTGTCCACTTCCTTCCATGTCATCGTTCATGTCAAAATTAAATTCAAATCCATGCTTGGTAAAATACTTTACCCAATGATCTACAATTGGCTCTTGTAATATATCTGGATTGTAAACAACTTCTAAACCCAGTGGTGATCCATGTCTACTGTGATACATTTCAAACTCACTGTCGTATTTTGCATACATGTATGCAAAGTCATCAGGATTGTATTCAACTGAAGTTTCTACTATAAAATTATTTTTGGATTGTTCAGTGTGCATGTCATTGTCACCTTTGCTTTGAAATTTTCACTTACTTTATCACTACCGTCGAGTAGCATTTGAGCTGTAGTAGAAGCGGCGCCTCTTAGTGTTGGTGTAAACTCTATTGTTGTTTCTCGTTTTACATCATGTATAAAGTCGTAATCAAACGTTTGTGTATGTGGATATTCTATGTTGTGATTAAATAATCTAGCATCACAATAGCGTAATAATTCATCAAGTAGCCATTCTTCAATTTCATACTGTAGTAAAAATATTTTTACTTCTGCATAAAACTTATCACGGTGATCACTTATATTTTCTTTATATCCTAAACTTTGACTTGCTAATCCAAATACATAATCATCAATTCTGCCTTTTGCTTTGTTAAAATGCTTTTTTGTTATACCATTACTATTAACAACAAACTTATACCAATCATCATAAAACTGTTTTTTAGTTACAATTTTTTGTCTAGTTAAATAGTCTGCAGCATCACGTAAAAGGTTAAACTCATGTCCTGTTCGTGTAGTCCATGTCCATTCCCATATTTCTCTCATATCGGATTCTGTTAACCAATTGGTTTCTACTACTAATTCAATCTCTTCTGGAGTGTTCTCATTTAATACACCTGGAAATGGTTTACGAACAGTTTTAAATCCAAATCGTTCTCTACTTTCTGTAGTGCTTATTTCAGCATTTGGTAATAGTGCTAATGGATACAAGTATGTTGACAATGAATCATATTTTGTAATTTCTAAATATGTATCTTTCCAACTGTCTAATGTTTCTCCTGGATTACCAATAATAAGTTCACAGTCAAATGGCAAACCTATTTCACTACAACGTTTAGCAAAGTATTCATAATCGTTGCTATCCATGTTATCACGTTTAATAAGTTCAATTGCCAATGGTGTTAATGTTTGCAAACTCATAATAAAACTTTTGATAAGTTCTGCATCATACATTTTCTTTGCTATTTTTAATATATCTTCGTTTGCATTTTTGGCCCAATTAGCAAAAAATGTTTTTGGATATCCATACTTTTTCTTTGTAGCAATAATCATATCAGCAATGGAATTATCTCGGTCTTTGAGAATACCAAAGTTAGCATCAACACTGTATAAGAATCCAATCTTGTTTTTGCCTGCATACTCTATTTCTGCTTCTAACCTGTTAATATCGTGGTTAACAAGTTTACTGTATGTTAGTCCACCCCAATCACAAAATGTGCAAGCATATGGACAGCCTCTATTTGTTTCAAACAGCATAGCATGATGCTTTTTAGGTTTGCCCATTGTTCCACTTAGATACGGACTTGGTAACTTAGTTAAATCACGTTGTCGTGTTGCACGTTTATCATTTGATACACTATTACTCCAATGTGTTCCAAAGTTAACCGCTGTATTAATTTGTTCAGATATCCATTTCTTATCTGGATTTTTTAGTATATCCTTGAATATTTCTTCGCCTTCTTTAAATACTACAACATCTACATATTCATGTTCATTCCACCATTTGTTTTTTGAATCTTGTGGAACTTGTGGACCACCATAAACAATAATGCATTCTGGCCAGCGTTCTTTAATTTTTTGTGATAGTATATTTGTATAATTTTCATTCCAAATGTAAACACTAAAACCAAATAGAAATGGATTGTCGAGTTCGTCTAATATTTCATCGTGATCTACTTTGTCGTAGTAAATTCCTGCCAACTGATAATTGTTTTTAACTTGTTCATCTTGCTCAGCATAAGTCCATAGACCAGCAACACTATAAGGCAAGAATTTATGCTCGCCTGGGTTGATTGTCATACTAAAGTTTGCAAGATATATATTCTTCATTTTTTGTATACTCGAAGGTAATGATAATGTTGATGTGTTGTAACTAAACTTGGCCATGGACCTATGCATTCTATTTGTGTTAAGAATGTTTGTTTATCCCAACCTGATTCTGCTATGTAGTCATAATCATCCATATGTGGTGTTGTAATAATCAACAGTCCATTTTCTTTTAGACTGTTTGCAATATTTTCTGCTGGTGCTGAACTTAGATGTCCTTTTGTAAACAATCCACTTGCTAATATTATATCATATTGTTTAGGCAATGGTTGTTTTACAATATCAATGACACTAACATTTCTATAATGTTGTTTTGCTTTCTCTAGAAATGTTTTGGTTAGATCGTATCCATCAACATTAGCATATCCCTTTTGCCATAATATTTCACCACCAGGACCTGGTCCACAGGCAAGGTCAGCAATCTCATGTCTAACATCGACATTGTCTATTACATACTGTGTTGTTTTTAACGGTCCTAACCAGCCTGCTTCTTCGCATATATCTTTCGTATATGTTTCCCACGTGCTATATAACTTTATTTGTTCGTTTGCATCATCAAAGCCGTTGTTATAACTATCACCTAAATTTTGTTTTAGATTACTCATCTTTAATCCATTCTGGGTTATCATTTAATGTATTATACATATTTACTCGACTTACCTTTGGTATACACGCAGCTTGTCCTAATACTGCGATTGTATCTGTTAATCTTGTATATTTTACTGGACATTTAAAAGATTGCATTTTACTTTTGCACCATTCTTTTAATTCTGCTGGACTTATATCTCCACTGTATATGCATGCAGGAACAAAGTGTAATTTATCATCTGGCTGTGGATAAACATATACTTCCTTCACATTAGGATGCTGTGACATAACATGTTCTACTTCGAATGGATATACTTTGCCTCCGCCACGCACAATAATAAGTTCGTTTGCTCTACCTTTTAGTATCCAATCTCCATTACTGTCTATTTCAGCTATATCTCCTGTATCCCACCAATCACCATCTGGTGTCATGGGACCTCTAAATTCAATAGTGCTATTTTCATTTGACAGTCTATATTCGGCACCAGCATTAACAAGACACTGTATTGGCTTACCTATTGTATCAAAGTTATTGCTGTAATTAACAAGTGTCATTCCTGTTGCAGCGTCTCCATATCCACATATCCAATTACTATGTCCAAAGAAGTTTTCAAACTCTTCCTTTTGTCCATCAATAAGTTTTGCACCACTGTATTCAAACACTTTAATATTATGACCACCATTATCACCACTGTCTATTACTTTTTGCCATGCTAAAGGAAAGCCTGCTAACCATGTGGGTTTTACCCATTTACATGCTTCTGTGTATTCACTTTGTTTATCAATAAGATGCACATGACCGCCTTTGGCAATAGTTGTAAATGTAACTTCTTGTCCCCACCCAATGTAAGGTGCCATTGCATTTATTGTTTTGTTTGTTTCTGGGTTACGATACCATTTGTTTCCACGTTCACGATAATAGTGTGTTACATCTTGACTAGTGCCATAATTATTTTCATCTAATTCATATGGAACTGGATAGCTTTTTGTCCAGCCATATGGGTGACTTGTGCCACTACTATAGTAAAGCATTATTTCTTTATCAAGAACTGTGCTTTTCTCATAATGTAAATGTTCTAACTTTACTGTACCATCTGTGTTAACATGCACAATAGCATTACTGTTATTTGAATCTAATCTAAAACGCCATTCGTCTTCAGTGCCGCCATATGGTAATGTGGTTGCACACATATCAAGTGCCGCAGCGAATAGATACAAATACGTATGCACTGAATTTATTCCTACTACACTAATTCTATGTCCTGCATGATATCCATTTTGTTTATACCACGCATTAATTTTGTGTATTTCTGTTATAAATTCATTGTAAGTTAGTTTTGTATTTTTGTCACTGATAGCTAATTGATCAGACGGTATTAGTAAATGATATGGTCTCATGTTTATAGTATATAATAGTAGTATTTATTTGTCAATATAAAACTAAATAAAAACCCAGCACTAAGGCTGGGTTGATAATGGTGGAGCTGATAGGGATCGAACCTACGACCTACTGGTTGCAAACCAGTCGCTCTCCCAACTGAGCTACAGCCCCATGTCTCTTTATATTTATACTTATTAAATTGTTTCTCTTTTGTATTTCCGTTTTAAGGCATTTTGCAGCCCGGCAGTCCAATCGCCTTTTCTTTATATCTGGTGCCGGTAACAGGATTCGAACTTGTGACCTACTGATTACAAATCAGTTGCTCTACCAACTGAGCTATACCGGCATATTCTTTCTACTTTTTATTTATCTATATACATCTGTGATTGAATAATCAACACTTACGAATACTTTTTCGTTAATTGAATATTTTGTTTCACTTGTAAATGTATACACTTCTTTCCTTGTGTTTTGTCTACTTCCCATACTAGGCATTTTAACTGTTACTTTGTATGTTGTAGGCCCAGGTTTTGTAGTTATTCTATTTCTAAGTTCACATTGTTCTACTTGTTTGTATCCAACGATAGTTTGTTGTCCGCCTTTTTTATTGGCAAAGTCTGCCCCTAAAATTGCACCTAGTATAGTTGCAGCATCTTGTCCTTTACCACCGCCTACTTGGTTACCTAGTATACCACCAATAATTGCACCACCTAATACTTCACCTGTTTGTGCTTTACCAGTATTTCCATAAATTGGAACATCTACTATTTTACATGTTCTAATGGGTGTAGTTACTTGTACTTCTGAATATTGTGGTACAACTTTTATTACAACTGCATCTAGTTGTACTGTACCAGCAATTGCCGAGTTGGCTAATAGTATCGCTGTTGCTATAATAAAATATTTAATCTTGTTCATAATAATCTCCTGGTTATTGTAGTTCGGGGAACATTTGTTTAACGTAATTCTTAACAATCACTTCAGTGTCATTGTCTATTCCGTTAACTCGTACTCGTGGATTCTCTGTGCCAAATGTTTTAATTTCTTCTTTAGCAAGATGTAAAAGTTGTCGTTTATTCATTGTCTGTAAACTTTTTAAATCTATAGATTCGCCGACTAATGCGCTAAGAATATAGTCGCCAACATCTTCGTCACTAAGCGGAACTTCAATTTTAGCATTGATTCGCTTAACTCCATCTTTATATATTTGTGCTCTCATGTTTATACCGATTTTCTTTTATAGTCCAATTATATATAATATAACAGTAAGATATGGTTTTGTCAACCGAAATGTCTTGTTTTTTTAGATTTTTTTACGACCAGGACTGATCTACGGCAGATCTTACCCAAATTGCAGTAGATCCATCATAATCTGCATTTGCTATGTATATATGCGACGAGTCAGATGCAATATCACCTTTTTTGTCGCCTGGCGTTCCTATGGTTGAATTAGGAACTGTTTTTCTAACCATTGGGTTAGGATTAGTTAAATTTGTTGTTGTAATTGGTGAACTATTGCTTACGATTCCACTTTCTGCTAATCCAGTTATTCCGGGATCAGTTGATGCAGATGGTGGTGCGCCTGCGCTTTTTTCCACTACATTGTTAGGTGATGCTGTGTATGATTCAATTACTCCACAATAGTCATAATTTGGTGTTCTTTCAACTGTGTTTACTGTAGGTAAATCTTCTGATGCAAGTTGTCCAAGCATTTTTGGTTCCAATAGATATTCAAATATGTTCTTATTTTCAGGACCAACCTTATAGCCACTTAGGCTTGAATAAGCTGATTTTAATCCACCTGCTACTTGTTGTGCATGTGATAATGTAAGTGTACTTGTGTCAATTGCTGTTCCAACACCTGTGTGCGTTGACGATTCTGTTCCTGTTGTAAAAGAACTACCACCATTTGATTCTGTGCCACTAAAATTGTTTTCAAACTCTACTAGATTTTGCATGTCAGATGCAAACGCTTTTAATTCATTAGTTAATGAGTCAATTGTATTTGCAGGTGCATTAGCAATACTTCCAAATTCATCAATGATATCACCGAGTGACTTGAGTACTCCACCTTGGAATATTCCTGCATTAAATCCGCCGCCACTTGTACATCCTCCAACATCACTATCAAACATTGTACCTAGTTTATCAAGTAAATCTTTACCTGCGCCTAAATAGGACCCAAATAAATCTTCTAATACATTTGGAATTGGCTTTGGATTAATTGGTGTTCCACAAAAGTTAATCATATTAGCAATTGCGGCAAATTCTGCAATTGCGGCATTAAGTCTACCTAACACATTATCAATGTTTGTGTGTGCAATAAATTCATCTAATGCACCTTCGGCTTCTTGTAATGCTTTATATAGCTCTGGTGGAATTCCAGGAATTCCTAATAATCTGCCAATATTAATTTTCAAACATAATTGTAAATTAGGAAGTAAAATTCCATTACCAGCAAGTAAACTACAAATAATTTCTCTTAAACTAAAACTAGTTGTTCTCGCTTCTACTTCGCCTGTGCCAACATCTATAGTAGTACTTGTAACTAAGTCTACATCAGTATTTTTTAAGTAGTTTGCTGCTGATTGAAAATCTGCCATTACTCGCCGCCTATAGCTGTATTACCGCTACCGCTTGTTGCTTTTGGATTACAATGATTGCCGCCTGGTATTGGACATTTGCTATCTCTCTTTGCACTATTACCTACAATAACTACAAGTTTATTATTCACATATACATTTGGATTTGCTGCTTCTAGTTCACCACCGCCGTGACTGTTTGGATCTACGTCAACACTACATAATTTGTTATTGACATAGACTGTGGTTTGGCCTGCAACTTCAGTTGAGGCTCCACATGCACGACTATCTGTATTTCTGTGAACTGCTGCCATATTATGCTTTTGCTAACTGTATACCTGTTGTTTGTTGAATATATGTTGAGCTGGCGTCTTTCGCAGACTTAACTACACATATAATACTATTTATATTCAAACGCACTTTAGCATCTGGGCTAACTGTGAACATAAATGGTGATAAGCCTACGCCTTGTTCTGCTGCTACTAAAATAAGTGGTTTGTTTAGTGAAATGTGTGTTGCTGTTTCTTCTTCAAGTTTCGCAATCATTTCTTCGCCACTGCTTAGTTTGATACTTACTATATCCCCTACTTTGTAAGGTGCTTCAATAATCATAATGTAAATCCTGTTCCGTTAAAATTAGTTGTTTCAATGTATGTTGTCAATTGATCATACCCGCCGATGTTTGTTCCATTAATAAACACTTGTGGAAAGGTTCGAGCCGTTGGGGCAACTTCCATTAAATCTTCTCTTGTAAAATCTTTATCAAGCATTTTTGCTTCAAACTCGATATTCATTCTTTCAAGTAATGCCTTAGCCTTATCGCAATAAGGACAATGTGGCTTACTGTATACTACTACATTTGTCATAAACTAAATCCTTTAAATGTATCCTCGGATACGTCTTGTTTAACACCACCAACAACATAACTACTAATTTCAGTTTCTTGCGGAGCAACTTGTACTTCTGCGCCTGAAATCCATTTTTGTGTCCATGGTAGTGGGTTTGCTTGTGATACAGTGTATGGTGACTTTAGTCCAACTGCGGTCATACGCTTTGATGCGATCCATTCAATATAATCACTTAGTAGCTGTGTGTTTAGTCCAATCATTGATCCATCTTTGAACAAGTATTCAGCCCATGCCTTTTCTTGATCTACTGCATCAACAAACATTTGGATACAATCAGCTTCTGTTTCTTTTGCAATCTTAATATAATCTGGGTCATCTTTTGGTAGAACCTTTAATAAAGATTGTGTAAATGCTAAGTGCAAGTTTTCATCACGTGCAATTAGTTTAATAATCTTAGCATTGCCTTCCATCTTTTTAAGTTCTGCAAATGCCCAAGAGCATGCGAAACTTACATAAAAACGAACGCCTTCTAAGATGTTAACACTCATTAGTGTTTTGTATAGTAGCTTCTTCATTTCATACAAGTCTACTTCAACTGTTTTACCATTTACTTTGTGCTTACCAACACCTAGCAAATTATAATAAGAAGATAAATCAATAAGCTGATCGTAGCATTCTGAAATGTCTCCAGCACAATCCATGATTTCTTCAATGTCCATCATTCCATCAAATACAATGCTTGGATTAGAATAGATATTACGAATAATATGTGTATAACTACGTGAGTGAATTGTTTCACTGAATGTCCAAGTTTGAATCCATGCTTCTAATTCTGGTAAACATGCAAGTGGACCAAATGCTTCACTTGGCGCACGGCCTTGTACACTATCTAAAAGAATTTGTCTTTTAAGATTACTTGTAAAAATATGCTGTTCGTGATCTGTTAATAGTTTAAAGTCATTTGAATCTTTAGTGACATCAACTTCTTCTGGACGCCAAAAGAATCCCAACTGCTTATCAGTTAGTTTATCAAACTGTTTATACTTCATAGTGTCATAGCGTTGAATAGCTACTGCGCCGGCAGAATCTAAAAAAGCTAATGCCTTAGTGTGATCTGTTTTGTTGGCTGAATTAAATACTGAGCTCATTTATATTACCTTTTATATTTTGCAGCTATCACAGTCTTCATCATCGACGAGTCCTGGTGCTAATTGTTCTTCGTTTAGTTTGTTGACATCAAGTTCGCCTTGACCATCGAATGTATTAAAGTAATACAATTGTTTCCCGCCATATTTGTAAAACATCAACAAGTGTTGAATCATTACTGACATTGGTATTTTTTCATCTTCGTAAAACTGTGGATTATAACTTGTATTAACACTGATGCCTTGATCAATGTATTTTTGTAATACTGCCATAATTTTTAAATAACCCTCTGGTGACTTTTGATCCCATAGTAAATCATACTTGTTTTGCAAACGTCTGTATTCTGGTACTACTTGCTTTAATACACCGTGCTTTGATTGTTTAATACTAACAAGACTACGTGGTGGTTCAATTCCATTCGTGCTGTTGCTAATTTGCGCTGATGTTTCTGCAGGCATAAGTGCCATTAGAGTTGAATTACGAATACCTGTTGCTTTAAGTTGTTCACGCAATCCTTTCCAATCTTGGCGTTCTTTATGCTTGACTAATTCATCAAGATCTTTTTTGTATGTTTCGTTAGGTGTAATTCCTTTTCCATACTTTGTTTCTTTGTTGCCACTAATTGTGCCTTTTTCTACGGCTAAATCTGCACTTGCTTTAATAAGATTATAACTCCATGCTTCTGCCCATTCGTCAACTAATTCTAATCCTGTTGCATCAATATCTTGATAGTTTAAATCATTCTTAGCCAGCCAGTATGCGAAGTTAACAATACCAACGCCAAGTGGACGTCTATGCATTGTGCTACGTTCTGCAGCCTTAACAGGATAGTTTTGGTAATCAAGTAATTCATCTAATGCCCTCACTGCCAATCTACAAACACGTTCAAAATCACGTGTGGTTCTAATATTGCCCCAATTAATTGCGGCAAGTGTACATAGGCTAATTTCACCATCTTCGTCCTCAAAGCTGTTCAATGGCTTTGTTGGTAAGTCAATTTCTTGGCATAAATTTGACTGGTGAATAGGTGCTATTTCTTCATCAAATGCACCGTGTGTATTTGCATGGTCTACATTTTGTAAATATACACGCCCTGTATTCTTACGTTCTTCCATAAAGCTACCAATTAGCTCAATTGCTGATACAGACTTTTTACGTATATGTGTGTTGCGTTCTGCTGTTTCGTAAAGACGTTTAAATTCATCTTGGTCATTAAAAAATGCTTCGTATAATCCAGGTACATCTGCTGGTGAGAATAATGTAATGTTTCCACCTGTAAGCAAACGTTCGTACATAAGTTTATTAAACTGTACACTGTAATCTAAGTGACGTACTCTGTTATCTTCTGTACCTTTGTTATTTTTTAATACTAATAAATCTTCTACTTCTAAATGCCATATTGGATAATGCAATGTTGCTGCTCCGCCACGTACACCACCTTGGCTACATGACTTGACTGCACTTTGAAACATTTTGTAAAACGGAATAACTCCTGTATGACTTGCATCGCCATTGCGAATAGGTGAGTTAATAGCACGTATGCTACCTGCACCAATACCAATGCCTGCTTTTTGACTCACATACTTTACAATAGCACTACTAGTAGCATTAATAGAGTCAAGACTATCATCGGTCTCAATAAGTACACAACTGCTGAATTGACGTTGCGGCGTGCGGAGTCCGGCCATAATAGGAGTAGGTAAACTAATATCGAAATTACTAATAGCGTCATAAAAATCCTTTACATATTTTAATCTTGTTTTTTGTGGATAGTTAGCAAACAGTGTTGCTGAAATCATCATGTATGCTATTTGTGGTGTTTCGTATATTGCACCTGTTACTCTATTTTGTACTAGATACTTTCCCCGAAACTGTTCCATGCCTGCAAATGCAATATTTTCATCACGATCATGTCTAATATAGCTATCCATTTGAAAAATTTCTTCTGGACTATAAACGGCGAAAAAATTCTCATCGTAATAACCTAGTTCTACATTACGTTTAGCAATTTCATTAAGACTACATGGCTCAAACTGTCCATATACTTCTTTACGTAAATGATAATTGATAAGTCTACCAGCTACCCATTGATAGTTTGGTGTTTCTTCACTAATAAGATCTGCGGCTGCTTTAATTAAAGTCTCTTGGACTTTTGCTGTTTCAATTCCATTGTAAAACGAAATATGACTTCTAATTTCTACTTCACTTGGACTAACGCCTGTTATTCCTTCACATGCATAAAAAACTACTTTGTGCATTTTTTCTAGATCAAGTTCCTCTTTAGTTTGATCTCTTTTAATTACTATTATATTTGTCATCTGTTATCCGTTTCTTTAATTAGCTGTAAGTTATTTACAATAACACTTGACGTATAAAGTATTACGTTAACTCGCTAACTTGCGTTTTTTCTAGTATAGTAGTGTTAGAATCTAAATCATTCACACTATTTACTTTACCATAATTATAATTTAAAATGTGTGTTTTGTCTACCAAAACTATTAAAGAAATATAACTTTCTTTTGAGTTTTGTACAAGCAAAATCTCACATTCTGCATAACCTTCTAGCTGTAATGTATACGCTATTCCCAAAGCTACGTTATTCTCATCATAGACGCCTTCCCAAATAAAATCCCAAGGTTGGGTCCATGTACTGGCATCATAAATGTCTGTGTGCATACTAGACATCGGTGCCATTTTCCAAAAGTCTACAACGGCTTGTAGTCTTCCCAGATATTCCATATCTGATAAACTTTTACGAAATTGCCTCCACAAATTCAAACGTTGCTTAGGCGAACTCTGCCAAAATTCGTTCATTGTATTACCTTACGAATTTTGTGTAGATGTTTGTGTGTAGTCGAAATTTAATTCAGTTGTAATCGATGTGTTAAAATTTAATTTAAATATTTTACCAGTATTTGTTAGTGAAAATTCAACATCACTTAATTCACTGTCGCCAAAATACTTATCTTCAATATTACTGTTTGTGGTGCCTGACACTAATATAGTTAATGTGCCTTTACGCATTTTGCCTGCTACGTTAAACAATGTATAATTCATAACAATAGTATTTTTAATATCGCTATTAAACTCTATGCCATCTATTTCTTTTACTACATTGCCACTGTTGGTAAATGCTGTTGAATGTAATTTGGTACCAGTTTCGGCAGTAAAAGATGTCACTTCTTTATTATAATGTAATGTAAAAGTGTCGTTAAAAGCAGGTGCTCTTCCAAGTCCATGATTGAATGTAAGTGCATCATCATTAATGTCAACACTTGATCCTGGAATAACTAGTGGGTCAGATGTAGGATTTTGGCCATCATACACAGAAATAGAAAATTCACTTATTCCGTCTAGATCCAATGGTACAACTGATCCTGCACTCTTAACTGTAAACTTAACTGTTGCTGTAGTAGTATCTGTACCAGCATCGTCGCCAGTTCTTTGGTCTGTTAGTTGTCCAAGAAATAATCTTTGCTCGTCTGTTGCAAGCATAAATTCGCCAGGTGCTAATACAGGTAAATTTGTCAATATGTCTTTTTTGATTATAATCTGTGATACTTTAGTTGTTGCCATCTGCTATTCCTCGTTTTCTATATACTGTATTTATGAAGACATGCCATAAAACTTCTCTAATCTCTTGGCCCATTGTGTAGCCCAATAAGAAAAGTCTTCTTCGGTAGATTCAAACAGTTGCCACTGGCAATCACCACTACACATAAAGATGGCAATGTTTTCAATCTTTGTTTCAAACATCTCATTATGTGCTAATGCATATGCGGCTCCTTGTAAAAAGTAGTCGTCAATCCATTCACGTTTTTTAGGTTTGTTAGTTTGCTTAAAATCCATAATAGTTGGCTTGTCTTTATACATGCCCACTAAATCTGTTGTACCTGCATATAAATTAGCGGCACATAAATTTACTTCTGTGCCCCATATTTCATTTACATCATTTTCAATATTGTCAATAACAACTTGTGCCATATCCTTGGCTTGTCTGTGTACAATATTATTTCCAGGGTTATATGTTTCGTATTCACCTAATGCCCAATGTTCTAATATATTGTGCATAACTGTTCCACGATTAGCGGCAGTTGTAGTAATACGTTGTGCTTCTTCTGTTCCAACACGTTTACGCCAGTTAGCTAATGCTTGTCGCTTTTCTGCTGGTTGTGTAGCACTTAGGATTGTTGTTACACTTGGAACTGGATCGCCGTATGGATTCTCATATAGACGCTTTCCATCTACACTCTGACGCTTTAGTTCTTTGTAATCGTATTTTTTGGTAATGTTTATCATAGTATTAGTATACTACTAATTTACTAAAAAGTCAAGTGGTTAGTGCTGATTTAACTTTGTGATTTGCAAGAATATATTCGTCTAATAATCTCTTATTTCCATGTGGATTAAGATGTTGATCTATCTTGCTTATTGTTATTCCGAGTTGATAATATGGAGTTTGCCAATTGCCTTTAGTGAAATGAGTTTCTACATCTACATCCCACGTAGTTGAAGAACGAGTTGGTAGATCTGTTCCGTTCTCATTAGTAACTTGATGACTAAACCGTGTCCAATCAAGTAAAAATATATGCTCAAAATTATATAATTTTTCTACGTTTGAATACCATTTTAATTCCCAATCTGTACGCCATTGATTATTACAGTACTGTACTCTCCAAAAATTCTTATTTTTCTCAAAGTACTTTGCAACGTCATCAAATTCTGTATCTTCTAGACGATCGTTGGGACCATAAGCCCTGTTTGGTCCACTATTGGTGCTACCCCACATAAAAGAAAAATCACATAGCCACTCTGTCCAATTGTTTCCGATGCTGTGGGTTTTTATGAATTTAAAATCATGTCCTGTTACATCAAATTCAAGTTGCCAGCGACCTAAATATGTTCTGTTTAAGAATATAATATCTGCGCCCCACATTTTAGCATCTAATAGAGCCAGCTGAAATCCTTGTATTCCTTGGCCGCCTCTGGAATAATTTCTATATTCGTGTTGTGGGAATTTTTGAGACAACTGAAATGTCCAGTTGTTCTTGCCTTGTGTTTCTTGTTCGAGTCCAGCAAAATGACTGCACCCAATGAAGGCTATCTTCTTAGATGCAGTCGTCATGTTTATGTAATTCTATAATATCTTGGATCGTCTCTATCGCTATCGTCTGGTGGAGAATATTCGTGGTCTGCAACTAATGGATGGTCGCGCATTTGCAAATATCCATCCGGTCCTGTCCATTCTTCTACTGGATATCCTGCGCCAACCATTAGTCCTGCATGATTAAAATCATCTCTGCCTGACCATTCTTTAATTAGTGCTGTAATTGGTCCAGGTTCAAAACATACACAATTACCTGTGTGTAGTCCTTGTCTGTTAGCTTCTAATACTAACATTCCCATTCCAGTACCCATTGCAAATCTACTGTTTTGTTCTTCTTCGTTATCTATATCAATTTGGGTTGGATCCCAAAAATCTTCTTCTGGATAATCTGGTGTTGGATCACAAGCGGCAAATACAAATAGCACCGGTGCTAGTACCTGTGCATTACCTACAAACGTTGCTGGTGTTCCATCTTTGTTTATTTTTGGCATGTGCTTTAATGCATTAGCTTCGTCTGGTCGTGCTGTATGTTTCCATATAGCATTACATTTTTCAGCGTTTGTAATTGCATATAAATCAAAATACCGTCTACCCTGTTTAAATGGGCCGCCGGTTCCAACTTTTTGTAAATGTTCGATTAGCTCTTCAGGAACTGCATCTGATTTATAGTTTCTCGCACAAATCTTTGATCTGTTTACTGCATTGAGTGTTTCTTGTAGATCTTTCACTGTATTTCCCCTTATATTATACTCTATTAAGTGTTTAATATTTGTGTCTCGTCTTGCAACGTAGGGACACTGTTTATATTATACGTCTGCTCGTGTTTGATTAGATCTCGATGCGCCGCTTGTTTCGAATTCGTTAATAGCTGCCATTTCTGCTAGGTAGGCATCACATGCTGCTGAATCAACAAACTTAATTACTGACTGATATGTGCCATTACCGTTGTCGGTTTCTGTCAAATCTAAGATCTTGCCTTCTGCTTCAAATCTTTCGTGAATAACAATTGCTGCATCACTGATTATTGCATCTTCGGGTACTGTGCCGGCATCATGTGCTTCTGCAATTAGATCTGGAGTTATTGTTGTTGTTAAATTATGTGCCATAGTGGGTATTCTCCTTGTAATTTACCAATATATATGCCATCTGAAAGTCTTTCCAGTAGCTGAATTTGTTAGTCTGTTTACTTTGTAACCTAAATTACCAAAGTACTTAATTACTGCGTTCATTTGGTTATCTAATGCTCTGTCAGTAAGTGCACCTTGCCATGAAGTAAAGTATGTTGTACTAGTAGGCGTAGGTGGGACATAGATTCCATCAGTGAAACCTAATGCCGTGTTTGCTGTTCCAGTTCCTATTTCATAGGACCAAGTAGCTGATGCATCAAGTACAACATTTAAAACTAAATATCCAGCATCCTTTGATGCTGTTATACCTGTTACCGCTGCATCATTAATGTCTGCAATAATAGAGTTTAAGTTTGTTCCTGTTGTGCCTAATGTAATTGTTGTTGAATTGATAATAAGTGTATCACCTACATTAACTGTTGGAGAATTTACTGTACCAATCTTTATTGTGCTAGGAGTACATTCAGTCATTGTTGTTCCATCGCCGATATAAGTTTCATATACACCGGTTGCACTTGTTGTTATAATAGCATTCATGATGGCAGTACACTCGTTAAAAACAACCATATCTTGTGAGCTTTTTGCTCTTGCCTGTGCTGCGTTTAATCCTATGTTCATTTGCTCATCTCTTTGTCTACTTTTTTCTTAGCCAGTTTTGCAACTGTCTTATCTTGTTTTTCCGGATCAGGTGCATCAACATCGCCATCATTGTTAAAGAACACTACATCATCCTTGATTGTATTTACAACGGGGATACTATCAAGTAAGTCACGTAGTTCTTGTTCATCAACATGCATGTTTTGTGCATCTAATGTTTTTTCTAATGTATCCAACGATAAAGAAGTTGACCCTTCTGCAGTCATCACTGACAGCAGATCAATTAGAGTATGCCTTATTAAATCGTTGTATCTCATTTACTTATTCTTTAACTGTGCGAATGCTTGTTTAAGAATAGCTGGTGATACTTTACCTTCCGCTTGTGCTTCTTTAATAGTACGTACTGCTGCCAAGTATGCATCTTCTTTCATTTCACGTCCGTCCATGTCAGAATCGGCATCCATTGCATCTGCTCCACCAAACTCATCGTCCATTGGTGCATCCATAGGAGCGTCTAAATCATCAAGACCTGCTTCCATGTCGCCTTCTGGTTCACCCATTGGCATATCCATGTCTGTTGTTTCTGGTGCCATACCTTGTGCTGTTAACACTGCATTTCCAACTTGCTCATTTGCAGACTTAACTGCATCTAATGCCGAGCCAATTGCTGCTTCGGCACTTGAATTAAATGCGTCTGCTTCTGCTGTACCTACTTGTTCTTTCATAGCATTATGAATACTCATTAAGTCTTCAACTTGCATACTTGCTAAGTTTTCAGCCATTTTTTGTAAGTCATCTGCCATTTGTTTTGCCGCTAGTAGGACTTCAGCTTGATCTAAATCAGCTGATTCTTCTAGCTTCTTTTTCTCTATTGCCATGTCCATTCCTTCCGCAATTAATAGTAGCTTTTGAAAATCTTTATGAGACACGTCTTGTCCTGCATCTCTTAGACTTGTTATTTTTCTTTGTGTAGACTCTTGTATTGCTTCTAACTTAGAGCTAGGTGCATTAAAGTCTAGTTTTAAACTAAACACATCGTCAAGCACACGCTTGAGCGTTGTTAGTTTGTTTTCTTGTAATTGTTGTAATTCCATGTTAGAACCCCGTTTTCCTGTTATATTGTATTTATGCTTAGAGCAGTGATTTGATCTGTTTTTTGATAGAATGTAACTTATGCATAGCGTGTCCTTGCTTTGCAACGTATACATCTGTCTTATAGCTTTCTGTTAATGTTATTGACTTGTGTTTATACATAGCTGCTTCAGTTAAGTATGCCGCATATCGATCATCAAGTTGAACAATTTTATCAATTTTGTGATCGCCTTTATCAAACATTAAGTTTTTTATTATACCCATTGCACTTTCAAAAAGTGCTAATTCTTTGTATAGTACTGTGCCAGTGGAATCTTCAATATTGTAAAACTTTTTGTTTACATTTTCTATTACTTTTCTTTCCACTAACTGAATTTTATAATTGCCGTCTATTTCTATTGAATCAGTTTCACGGTTACGAACTGCACCTGCTGTTATCAATGATGTGTCATGTTCTGCACTTGCTGCCACTTCTGTTGCTGCCGTCTTAGTAGCTTCTTCTAATTTAGCTAGTATATCATACATAGCTTTTGCATCTGTAGATACATTTGCTGTGGGCTTAGTTGATTGATTTGATTCGTGCGTTTGGGCAGCTGAATTTAGCTTGTCCAAAATATCTTGCATTCCACGTACTTCTGGCGACGACATTACATACTCCTTGTTTTTTTATAATAAACTTTTTTGCCTTCAACAACTTTTTTAATTAAGTTCTTGTTTACTAAGCATTGCATAAGATATACATCTCTTTCTGAAAGATCTTCTTTAGATACTGTTTCAGTTATAGATTCATATACTTTATTTTCCAATTTGTTTACAAATGTTGGGATTCCGCCAGGGCCTAATATAGATCTCATTAGCCGCGCCTCCCGTATGCGAGTTGTTTTAATCTTTCAATTTCTTGTCTATTTTGATCTGCCAGTTGTGCGTTTGCATTTGACTGTGCTGCATTTTGTCCACGTTGTACATCATCTGGATCTGCGCCAACTGATCTTGCTGCGCCTTGTCCTGTTGCTTGTGGATTTTTGAGACCCGGTACACCTCTAGGCACAGGATTTGAAGCATTTCTTTGTTGATCTTGTTGATTGTTTGTAAAATCACGCTGGTTGTTATTGTCTTTTGTTGATTGTGCTTTAATTGCCGAAGCTGATGGTTGTTGTGTTCCAACTGTTCCATATGCTTCGTCTACTTGTGGTCCATCAATTTGCTCTAAGTAATCAAATAATGTATCTTCACGTGCTAATTCTTGTGGTGACAAATAATCACCTCTATCTCTTAATTCATCAAATACTGCAAGTTCATCTCTTAGTTCATCTGCGTCCATATCTTCAGGATGTTTACCTGTTGTTGTCCACGGTGATTCTTCTTCTGTTACCGGCGCATTAATGTTTAGTAATTCTAATACTGCATTTTTATCATTCACTTTTAAGTTATCTATTAAACTAAGTGTTTGAGTAAAATTTAATTCTCTTAGCGAGTTTGATAATAGCTCCTGATCAATTTTGATATCTTGACCTTCTAAAAATTCTTGTACTTTATTAATTAAACTTTCTGTTTTCATATCATTTTCTCGCTTTGTTTAGTTGTCTCACAATTCTACTTTGTGGGTTAACTCTTTTTGTTCTTTGTGCTTTTTTCATCATACGTGAGCCTTTTGCTGCTCTTGTTTTTCTTAACACAAATCTCTTTTTCAAATCTATAGGTTTGCTACATTGAGCCGGTGATGCTACAACACGACCTTTTCTAGGTCCTACTGTACATCTAAACTTAGTAGTAACACTTCTGCCTCTGCGAGCATACACTACTTTAGCTTCTGTAACAACGTTACTATATGATTCGTTCAGTATCATTATTGTACCAGTACCTGCATTCCTTGTAAATTAAGCAATAATAATACAATTGTACTTAATAATCCTGCAATCACAGTTGCCGCTGCACCTATTACTAATTTGTTACCAGAAACTTTATCAGCTGTATTCTTATCCGACAACGCTTTAATTGAATCTGACAGATCGTCAACTTTGTTTTCTAATCTTGTAAATTTTTCTTCTAACACGCGATACCTCTCTGCACATAAGTCTACATGTGCTTCTAGGTTTTCACGCTCTAGTCTTGATTGTTGCATTGACATAATTCCCGTCCAATTCCATTTAATTACAATCTCTTAAAGAGCTGATTTCTATTATATGCATTCGTGCATATAGTACTATTTATATGTTTTCACTAAAACTGAAGTAAGTATTACACTTATCAACTGTATTGGTGTTTATAACATCTCCGTCTATTACTACAGTTTCATCTAACTGATCGTGTACTGGTACAAAATCAAAATCCTGTGATAATAATGCAGTATTACTATCATTGCCGTACCAGGCACGATCTGTATCTGACACAAATTTTAATATCCATACTGTTTGTGTACCAGTAATGCTTGATCCAAATTTGTAATCAGTTAAATTCTGTGATTCTAGTTTTGTTATACTACTTATAATTGGTTGTGTTCTTAATCCAATTACCTGCATAAATGTATTTAAGTTTTGACTTTGATAAAACTTTTTCTCATTTATTTTTGGACTTGATACATTTGAATCAGTAATATCTATTAATGTGTATATAGTGTAAAAGGCCGTATTGCCACCGATTACTTCCGACGGTCTTTGTGTTCCTGTAGAGCGCATATTATAGCTCTGTCATTTTGCCAGCTGCATATCCAGCCGCAAAAGCTGCCGCTCCTCTTGCCACTCGCTTCGCAATCTTTTTAACTTTTCCTTGTCCAACAATAAGTCCATTATTTTTAGCAAACTTCATAAACAGTGGACGCATGTCACTTCTGTATGCGGCTGTTTTATAATATCTATCAAGTTGTGTAGCAACTAATGTACGCTGTGCTGTAGTTAATTTGCTCCAGTTTTGTGTTAAGCGTCTTGCTGCTCTTAACTTAGGATCTTGTATTGCTAGTTGGCTTTCTAGTCTATAGAAAAATGATTGTGCTTCACCATGTGACAAATTACCATTTTGTATTTTTCTAAGAAAACCTTTAATTTTATTGTTATCAAGTTGTACTTTACTCATTAACATTTTGTCGTTTGCACTATTGACTAACCCTTCTGGTTTGTTTAGTGTAAAAAGTGTTTGATATAAATCTGTTCCGCCTGGGCTTGGTGCAGAAAAGCTACCTCTAGAAATTGTTGCTTTTGCATAATTGGCTGCCATTGGTGCTGAGTCATAATCTTGACTCATTGCATATAAACTTAACATACTAACAAATGCATGGTCAGTGATACTACGTGCGCCTTCACGTGAGATTTGCGCTTTTGATTTGTACATACGTGCTTCACCTAAAGATTGCATAAATGGTAGAGCTTTTGAATCTTCGCTCATTGTGTGTCCACCTTCTAGTTCTGCCCATTGCTTTGCTGTATATTGTTTTTCGTTCATTTTTTATTCTCTTTTGCTATTGCATCACAAGTATCACTTGCGTATGTTTTAAAGTATCTTGGCGCAAGTGCATGTAAAAATACTGCCCATGCTGCCTTCTCTAAACGCCAACTAATGCTACATGCATGTTTAAAGTGTTGCCAACGTGTCATTTTTGCTTCGTGTAAGTGTAACTTACATTGCTTACTATACATTTAATTGTTCTTTTCCATATTAGCGGCTGTAAAGCCTGCTCTGTTTACTAGTTTGACATCTTTGCCAATTACATAACCTTCGCCACCTCGTTGTCCACCTGTACTTGCTTCAATATCAGCTGGGTTGGCATCTAGTTGTGCTATAATGTTATCTTTAATAGGTCCAATACTACGCATAAATGCAAATACGGCATCTAAACCTTTTTGATGTTGCTTTAAATATTCTACAAGTCTGCCTTGTTTAGCTTTACTTACCTTAGAACCATCTGCTGTTAACCATTGTACAAAATGCTTACTACCAATTTTACCGGTTGATCTTGTTTTTGCTGCATTGTTCATATACATGTACAAGATATCTGGAAAGTTTTTCATTTTAAGTTCTACAGGAGGTGTTAATACTGCATCAATGTCTCCGCCTGCTTGATTAATAAAGTTTTCAAGTTCTTTTAGTTTAGCACTTTGAATGTCTGGTACATCTGTAAGTGTTTGTGGAGGCATTGCTAACAATGGACCTTCTTGAAACTTAGTTGCATCAACTGAGCTTTTGTTTCCTTCTAAGTCAATGTGTGCATGTAGCACAACACCTGTATTACTATTGGCAATTTTCTTGCCGATGTCACTTGCAGGATCAACTGAGTACTGTGTTGTGTTTGGTGTGAATATTAACCTGCCATCTTTTTCTTGTGGTGTTGTAAACCAAAGTAAATCACCATGTACATATCCTCTAAAGTCGCTTGGTGTTGCTTGCTCAAATGCAGGCCATACACTTTTCATTTGCTTAATAAAGCCGCCGTATTCTTGTGGGTTTTTAGTGTAGCCAGGACGATTCTTTAGCATAGCTTCTAGACCATCTGCTGATGTGGCTTTGCCGTCATAACCTTTTGCACCAAATCCACTTTTATCTGTTAATATGAACTCGCCGTTTTCATTACGACCAAATATAACCGCCGGTGAGCCGTCCCATTTGATAGTTGTATCACTTGGGTTGCTTTCTAAACTGTGCAATGATGCTATTGCTTTTTGGGCACCTGCTTTACCATTCCAAAGAATGAGGTCTTCGAGGTGTTGGATTCTGGCACTACCTGCCTTCTCTAATAATATTTCTTTGATAAACATTAGCCTTCACCTTCTAGTTCTGCTGGAATGCCCATGCTTTGAATTTGACCGTTATCTTTAAACTGTCTAATAATTTTATCAACAACTTCACTTGGATAGTTTTTCTTAATTGCTGCTAATAGTGTTTCAAAACTATATAAATCTTCAGCACTGTCAAGACCAAATTTTGTTGCAATTTCTGTTGGATTTTTAAATGGACCTTCTATTCGTGTATCAATGTTTGCTTTTGTATAGCCTTGTCCATTTGCTTTAGGTTTAGGTTTACGTGAGATCCAATTTAATCCATCTGATGGGCTCCATATCCAACGCTTTTGTTCTAATGGACGTCCATGTTCATTTTGTTCTTCGCTGCTATCTGCTTGATAAACTGCAGCCATTGTTGCTAACATAATATTACGGAAAGTTCCTTTGTAGTTACTAGAACGTCCGTCTTTACTCATGCCTTTTTCGTGTGGGCTATGATAATATGTTTTCATCCACTCTGGTTCACCTGGCATAAAGTCAATTTGTACTTTACCTGTGCGATTTATTCCTTCTTTAGTGTTTTCTGCGTTGTATCCAACAATGTCTACTACTGTCATAAACACACTAGACTTTTTTACATCTTGTATAAGAGGTGATGCTTCTAATTTTGCCGCAAATTCTGGTAATTTTTCTGTTGGTAGATCAATTGCTACATCTATATCGCCACTATATTCTTTTTTACCTACGGATCCTAAAACATTGTCTTTAAGTGACACACCCAAGGACTTTTCTAGTGCTTCTATTGTAGCATCTATTTCAGTATGATGAATTGCGCCAACGCCAGGCATTGCTCCGCCTTCGGATAGCTTCTTAACATTTACTTTATATAAATTATCGGGCTGAATTTTGCGATGTTTTCTGCTATCACGTGCTTTACGCTTAACTGTGCCTACGATATCTTGAATATTCATTTTTTATTCCTTAGGTTTTTTATACCTCTATTAAAACGTTCAGGATCTCTATTCTTAATACTAAGCATTATACGTTTTTGTATATCTTGGGCATCTTCTTCACTATAATTTGCATCTACCATCTCAAGTACATTCATAATTGCACTGATGGCATTGGTACCACGTGATTCCAATATATTAATTCTATCTTTTGTAGGTGATAGATTATTAATTTCTTCTAATAAACTACGTGTTCTCTTTTTCATCAGCCCAAACTCCTAAACTGGATATTACTTGTATTTATCTATTATACAGTTATTTGTTAACTTTTTTCAACATGCTTCGTAGTCTATCTGATGCATCTGTGTCTTCAACTATACTCTCTTCTGCAATAGTTTTCTCTTGGTGTGTTACTGTAGTGTTTCTTTTTAACTTATCCATCATTGCACTCGGTTGATGCATTGTGGATCCTTGTTCATCTTCTGGTAAATCAGTAATACGTAGCCCTGCAATATCAAATGCTAAGTCAACTTTCTGTCCAACACCTGCACTACTACGTGTTTTCATAAATTGAATCTGATATCTGCCACGTTCACGCATTGCTGTACTTGTAAAAATACCAATTACGTTATCTGCTGTCTGGATTTTACTAATACCACCTGCAATATGAGAGTGATCAAACTCTACTTCTTCTACTGCTGCTCTATTTAACTGAGATGCTGTTGCAAACAATAGATCTTTTTCTACTGCAAAGTTACGTAACTCCTCAGATACAAATTTATCTTTAATAAACAAGTCACTTGGCGGAACTTTACGTTGTGCTGGCATCATTAAGTCTAAATAATCAAGTAATACTGCATCTAATTTAATATTATGCTTTACTTCATACTCTTTCATAAAGCTATTTAAATCATTTACTGTAACACCATTTGGCATTTGCACAATTTGTAGGTTACCTGCTTTTTTACCAATTGCTCCAACCTTTAATCCAACGTCTTCTGCATTTTTAAATACTTCTTTTGTGTTATATCCTGTAAGCATACTATCAAGACGCATACTACATAGCTCTTCACTAAGTTCCAAACTAATATATAATACATTCTTTCCATCTAACGCCCAGTTTAATGCTAAATTTTGCAAGAACAAACTCTTACCACCACCTGACGGTGCAGCAAATATATTTAATTCACCTCTATTAAATCCACCATACAGTTTTTTGTCAATTTCAGTCCAGCCTGTGCTTGTTCCACCACGTGCATTGCGAACTTTTTCAATACGTTCTAATGGATTTGCCCAATAGTCTGTACCTAAGTGTTTAGCAAGCCCAATACCTACTGCTTCTTTAATCATTAATTCTACTGCACCAAATTCACCTTGTTCAAGTAAATCTGTTGAATTCAAAATAGCAGTTTCTAGTGCTTTGTGTTTACAAAATGTTTCAAACTCATCAATAAACCAATCATCGTGTCTTGCATCTATGTCTTTTAAACTCTGTAGCTCTAATCCAGTTGTTGCTACAATTTGTTCGCCTGAAGGAAGTGCGCCATAATCGTTTGCATGTTCTTGAATGAACTCTACTGTCTTACGTAATTCTCTTGTAAAATATTCTGGATTACATATACCATTAACACGAACAAACAAATCTTGATCGTGTGCTAAAAATTCTACAAATAGTTTTTGTAGTTCAAATGTATATTCTTTTTGTTCACTCATTTACAATATTTCCTTCCAATAACCTGTATTTTTGTAGGATTACTTATAGCACTATCTAATATACTACGCACTGTAAATAATCTGCCGTATTTCATTAACGCATCGCCGGCATCGTTGCAATCTTCCCATTCAGGAAATGCAACACTCCATCCGTATTTAACTGCTGCATCTACCATTTTCATTCCTGCCTCGTCGGCATCTGGTAATACAATAATTTGTTTGTTTAAACTCAAAATAACGTCTGCTTGTTCTTCACTAATAGTATTAGTGCCTGCACTGATTCCATCTGTTATTATAGCATCTAAAGGACCTTCTGTCAATATAACAATTTCTTTGTCAGCATGTTGTCTGTCTAATCCATAAACAAAGTTTTTAGCTGGTTGTTGATTATAATACTTAGGCATTCCTTCTGGTGGCTTACCTATCCAACGACCTGTATATCCAATTACTTTATTTTTATAATAAAAAGGTATTACAAAACGCTTTGACATTCTAGCTGGCTGTTTAGCCGGACTATACATCAGTCTAGGATCTGTTATATCAAATCCTCTGTTTGTTAAATATTCTACTGCTTCAGTCCAGTTTGTATCTGGCGTATGTTCCATAAATGGCTTTGTATTTTCAGGCAATGCTACTTCTGGCCAATCAATTACTAGTTTCTTTCTGCGCTCTTGTACCATTAGTGTATGTGTGATATCAAGTTCACGCATAAGCTCTAATTGTAAACGCTGTACTGCGGCTTCATCTGCACCAAATTTTAATAATAAGTTTTTTAGTCTATTATTAACTTTATTACCTGGACTCCAACCTGTTTTATAATGACAGTTAAAGCAATGATACTGAAACTTATCGTCATCAAAGTGAAATCCACCACGTCCACGTGTATCTGGCCTAGCTTGTCCATTTGTTATACACATAGGGCAATTACCAGAATGCCAACCACTAGGGCTAGGCTTCCAGTTCGTCGGAATCAGATTTCTGACGTATTCGATCATTAAACTCATGTGTATATATTACACTCGAATTATGACTTTGTCAAGTGTTCCTTGCGTTTGTGTGAATTTTGCTCTAAGATATTTTATATTAGTACGGAATGTCCATGGATCAATTCCAGTAAAGCCAATATATGGATAATGTTCATCTGTGTGCGTACCCAATATAATATTAAACCAGTCGTTTTCTGTAGGGTTTTCTTCTAATGCGCCCTGTATGTAAAAGTTACCTGTATAGTTAGTGGCGTATACTGCCAATGTAATCATTCCATTAACTTTGTTGTATGCACCAGGTCCTGGTAAATGACTACTGTAGTAAAATCCATCAGATTCTATAAATGTATCACCTGTAGAAGTTGTTAATGGAATATTTCTTGTTTGGTCGCTTACTTCAACTGTATAATTTGGTCTTAGGTTTTGATCTACAAATAATGGAAGATTTAAACCCTGTGAATTTACATAGGTAAATACAAGATCAAGGAAACCGTTTTGTATTGAACTTATCTCACCGGCAGAGACAACTAGCTTAACTTTGCCTTCGTCGAAGTCTAATATTTGACATTTCTTTGCTACTATTTTTGCTTGGGTTTCTCTATTGGTTAAATTAGCCATAATAGTTTGACCATGTAGCTGTATTGGTTTACGATCTATGTTTTTTATGTAAAAAATAAACTCATTATCTAAACCGGTAAATAGCTTTAAGAAACGATAATTGACAGGAGAGTTTATAGTAGTTCCTGCCGCACTTGCATAGCTACCCAATCCAGCTTTGCTACCTGAGGCATCTATTGCATATAAATCGCCTGTTTGATTAATATTATAAGTTGTTGCGTAATTTGACATTCATATTCTCCTGTGTATGTATTTATGCAAATTACAAAAACCGCTGGTAAAAAAATTAATAAATATATGTACAATGATTGAAAAATATAAAACCTTGTTAGAAGAATTTCCATTCTTAACTGTCATAGAGTATGCCGGAAATGAATACCTAGGAATAATGCAAAATATCGATAACCATATAGCTACAATGTATGTTTACGATAGACTAGGATCAAATGCGGAACGTCAATCGTTTTTGAGATTGGGCGATGAGTGGTGGTGGGAAACAAATCGGAAACTACCTATCAATATTGCATTATTAAATAGATGGCCATTTAGTGCTACAAGTCAAAGTTTTAATATAAAACAAATGGAAGTAGTTGCTGGACCTGAAGTTAGACTAAGCGACAGTATTACAAAACGTATTAAACGCCGTAATATCAGTCTTATAAAGAAAGACCCATAACTAGCATATTAAGTTGTAGTACAATAGCCATTGCATAACTTATTGCGTGTGCTTTTTTAAAATAATATGTTCCGTCTGTTGGTTTATCCCATACAGTAGCAAACACTGTATTCCAATCTTTACCTAATAAATTACGTTTAGCTGGTCTAATGATTGCCAGTACGGCTGCAAGTTCTTCAACGCTTGTTGGTTTCATTCTGCTTACAATGTTGTAGTGTGCATGTATGTGAAATAATTTTTCAACAACTTCTTTGTGTTCTAATAAATCCCACATTGGTTGCATTTCAAGTAATTTTTCTAATTGATCATAGCTTTCAACATCTTTATATAAACTTACATTTAACACATCAAGTTTAAAATAGCCTTTAGCTTCAGCTTCCTTGTGATCAATTGTGCTTAACCCAGTAAATGGATCGCTTGGCATTTCATGGAAGTATACACCAGTGTTATGCTTTTTGCGTCTACCATTATCATTAATCATTGCAGGTGTGTGTTTAATTAAGTTTAACAACTTAGTTCTATCTGCTACATCAATATCAATATCTGTGTTTACTATCATAAGTGTGCTTCTTCCATAATACCTT
>Ga0228635_1000099_pt1 | contig 67919 bp, 62 predicted proteins | sample 44DmetaG_FD_182699 | JGI IMG/M metagenome (GOLD analysis project Ga0228635, IMG submission 182699) | Seawater microbial communities from Monterey Bay, California, United States - 44D | ecosystem: Environmental > Aquatic > Marine > Coastal | place: USA: California | collected 2016-09-30 | reverse complement strand
ATTTATTTTAATATTATTTTCTTATTATTAATAAGTCAAAAAAAATACCAAAGAAAGAATTATGACAAGATGACAGAAATATTTTAATTACGAATTATAAATTCATAATTTATATGTCTCTCAACATTTCAGTTTTGTTCTCGTTTTTCCAAGTTCCACCTGTAAAATCGGGTACTTTTATAGAGCTACTGTTTTGTGCTACAGAAAGTTCTGATAGAGGAGTAATAGCGCTCCATAAAACACTATCATAGACATTAATGTCTAAAGGTAATCCTTTGTTTAAACATCTAATAAGTCTATAAATCATGACAAAATCCATACCTCCATGACCAACAGAATTGTCTGATATTTGAGTTTTTAATTTTGCCCATAAAGGATGATTGTATTTTTCTCTATATTCAGTATATTTTTCATTATCTAACCATTTATGACCCCACCAAGCTAATTCTTCTTCATTAATATATAATTTAGAAGGATATCCTTCATGTACGGCTTTTGTTCCTACAACTGTATTTAATCGATCATAAGGTCTACCTGAATGCACATCAAACTGTAACATAATGGTTTTACCTAATTTGGTTTTAATCATAGTAGTATTCATATCACCACATTTCACATTTTGAAATTGTGGTAGATTAGCCCTTTTAGCAGCATCACTTAAACTTTTTTCTCTTGAACTCATAGAAACTACATGGTCATAAGTATCTCCTCTACCAATATTCATGTATTGACTTATAGGCCCTAAGCCATGAGTTGTATAAAAATTACCATCTTTCTTAAGATGATGTTTAATTCGCCATTGATTTTCATAATAGGTTTCATCTAAAAGATGTTTTCTTAAATCATGAATGTATGCGCCTTCTGCATGAGTTAAATCACCAAAAACACCTTGGTTCACCATATTTAATACCCACAATTCTTCACCATTAAAACAGCAGTTTTCCATCATCATACAATGTTTTTGGGTGCGTTCTGCAGTTTCTACTATTTTCCAACAATCTTCCAGAGTATATCCAATAGGTACTTCAGAAGCTACATGTTTTCCTTTCTCCATACCATACAGAGCCATAGGTGTATGCATTTCCCAAGGTGTAGCAATAATTAATAAATCAATATCATCTCTATCAGCTACTTTTTTCCATTCGTCTGGATTACCAAAATATGCATATGCAGTAGTATGATGTGTTTTTTTTAGATGCGCATTTAATTTGTCTGTTTTTTCTTTTTTTAAATCAGAAATTGCTACAATAGTGGCATGGTTATTTTTTACCAACCAATCAAACATTTGTATTAATGTTTGTCCTCTGTTTCCAGCGCCAATTATACCTACTCTTACTTTGTCAATTTTTGGAGTGGTTAGTCCAAAGGCAGTTCCTTTAGCGGTTTTATTAAGTAATGAATTTGTTTTTTCTAAAGTTTCTTCTTTACAAGAAATTGTAGTTGATAAACCTAAAAACAGAGCAGCTTTTGACGAAAGTGACAAAAAATCTTTTCTATTCATAATAAAAAAATGTTTGGTTGATTTTAAATTGCTTATTGTAAAGGTGTTAATTTATCACTATTTTTGTTAGTTACAAATAACAAATTACTAATTTTTAGAACCGATAAATATGTATAATTCAAAAATTACTGGTTTAGGGTATTATGTTCCAGAAAATGTGGTTACCAATAATGACTTAAAAGAGTTTATGGATACTTCTGATGAATGGATACAAGAAAGAACAGGAATTAAAGAACGTAGATGGATAGACCCAAAGACTGGTGATAATACTTCTTCTATGGGAGCAAAAGCTGCAAAAATAGCTATAGAAAGAGCTGGCTTAACTAAAGATGATATCGACTTTATCATTTTTGCAACATTAAGTCCAGATATGTATTTCCCTGGAGGAGGAGTAAGAGTGCAAGATATGTTAGATATGCCAACTATTGGTGCTTTAGATGTACGTAATCAATGTTCAGGATTTATCTATTCTATGTCAGTTGCAGATCAGTTTATAAAAACAGGGATGTACAAAAACATCTTAGTTATTGGTTCAGAAAATCATTCTGGAGGATTAGAAAAATCAACCAGAGGTAGAAGTGTTACTGTGATTTTTGGAGATGGAGCAGGAGCAGCAGTATTATCTAGATGTGAAGAAAAAGGAAAAGGTATTTTATCATCTCATTTACATTCAGAAGGTAAGCATGCAAGAGAATTAATGTTAGATGGACCTGCAACAGGAAGATGGGTTCCAGAAATTTTAGCAGAGAATGATCCAGATGATCAATCATATTATCCATATATGAATGGGCAGTTTGTTTTTAAACACGCTGTTGTGCGTTTCTCTGAAGCTATTGTAGAAGGATTGCAAGCTAATAATCTACAAAAAGAAGATATAGATATGCTAATTCCTCATCAAGCGAATTTACGTATTGCTCAATTTATTCAAAAGAAGTTTCAATTATCTGATGATAAGGTTCATAACAATATTATGAAGTATGGTAATACAACTGCTGCATCAGTAATTATAGCATTAACAGAAGCTTGGGAACAAGGTAAAATAAAAGATAACGATTTGGTTGTTTTAGCTGCTTTTGGAAGTGGATTTACTTGGGGTTCTGTAATTATTCGTTGGTAGTAAATACATTTTTTTAATAATATAAAGGTCTTTTCTTAAAGTAGAAAAGACCTTTTCTTTTTAATGACTTGTAAAGATAAAATTCCAAATAATGGCCCTATAGCTAAAAGTGTAAATACCATTGGTGTATTAAAACGTGAAACTAATATACTCAAAAGCTGAATGCTAATAATAGTAATTGCAAAACCAATACAATTTACAATAGTTAAAGCGGTTCCTTTTATTTTAGCCTCAGCATTATTTGCTACTAATGTTGAGAATAGAGGTGAGTCTGCAATTACTACAAATCCCCAAAAAAACAGAAAACTTAAAAACAGAAAACTGCTTTTTAGTTGAAAAATTATTGGACTAATAAGACAGCAAATAAAAGAACTTAATAGAATAAAATAAGCAACTTTTTTAGTTTTAAATTTTAGTGAAATGTAACCACTCACTACACACCCTAAAGCTCCAATAGCTATAATTAGAAAAGAAAATAAAGGAACATTTAAAACAATTTTGTTATTGGTTGCAAACATTTTTAAAAGTACAGGTACAAAAGCCCAAAAGGCATATAATTCCCACATATGACCAAAATATCCGAATGCAGCTGATCTAAAATCATCATTTCTAAAAACATCAAAAAACGCTGAGAAATTAAATTGTTGACTTTGTTTTCTATTTTTACCATCGCCTAAAAAAAGAATTAATAAACCTCCAAGAATAGATAAAATAGAAATAAATATCACTACATTTTTCCAGGGAAATCCTGTATTTAAATCTTTTAATAAATGAGGAAAAGCAGTTCCTAAAACTAAAGCCCCAACTAAAAAACCTAGTGCTTTTCCTAACCCTTTTTTGTAATAATCTGAAGCTATTTTCATGCCTACAGGATAAATTCCAGCCAAGAAAAACCCAGTTAAAAATCTTAATAGTAATATACTAATAAAAGTATTTTGACTATGAATAATTAGCAAGTTCGTAAAGGCTCCCAAAATAGCACAAGTAAAGAATACTTTTGAAGGAGAAAACCTATCTGAAATGGTAAGTATGGCAAATAATAATGTGCCTGAAATAAAACCAAACTGAACAATAGAGGTTAAACTAGCTATTGAATTTTCGGGTAAATTATAATTTATGATTAAATCATCTAATATTGCATTACCAGCAAACCATAAAGAAGTACAACAAAATTGTGCTACTACAATCGTAGGTAAAATAAGCTTAGAAGATTTAATCAAAACAGAATATAGGTTAATTTTTCTCTTTAATAGGTATCCAAATTTCTTCTTCAGAATTGGGGTCGTTGTTTTTATACTTATTACCTAAAATTTCAAAATGGGGTCTATTGTCAACTTTATATTTAGAATTTGGTAACCAATTAAAAAATATATTTTCATAGATAGAAGTATCTAAACTAGACCCTTTGTAATCAAAAACAGCATATAAACCAGATTCTAAAAGTAAGGTGTTTAATTCAGGTAATTTATTATCAAAGTTTACCACTTCTACAGTAGCCCATTTTGTAAACTCAGTTGTAGGATTAAAATTTGCATAATAATCTTTAGGATACATTTGTAAAGAGATTTTGTCCTCTGAAACTCGATTCTTAATATCTTTTATTTTAGGTGCAAATTGTGCCCAAAGTAAACCTGTTTTATTGTTTACTAAACTCATTTGTTTTGCAATACCAACTAACTTTTTTTCTTGAAGATTAGTAATTCTAGGTTGTATCATTTTTTTATATCTATTGTAAAATTACAAAAATCAATTAGTACAATTTAATAAAATTAAAAACGTGCTGTTTAAAAAAAAGCAGCACGTTTTATAATTCAAATTTACTATACATTAAAGTGATTAGAAAAATCCACCACCACCATCTTTTTCTCTGTTATCTCTATTTCTTCTGGCTTTAGCTCTATTTTTACCACCACCAAACCTGTAATTAAAGCCTAAGAAGGTAGTTCTGCTTTCCCATTGAAAGCGTCCATTTTGTACAAAAGGATTTGTAGAGTTAAACGCAAACTTCATACCCTGAAAGATATCATTAACTCTAAAATTAATGGTTCCTTTACCTTTTAAAACAGTCCAACTAGCACCTGCGTTTATCATCCACATATTTTCTACATCCCATTGAATGTCTTTTTGTGGTCCTCTATACATGGCAAATAACTGTAAACGTAAGTTTTTTGTTGCTGTAAAACTATTGCTAATACGTGCATTAAAAACATCGTTTTGTACAGTTAATTGTGTTGGGTTTGCACCAGTGTTATTAATGTTTCCTAACTGTTCTTGCGAATAAAAATCCATGCTAGAATTTACTCTCCACCATTTATTCATTTTAAAATTTGCTGAAAACTCAATACCATAAGCATCTGTATCGCTAAAGTTTGTAAATGATAATATTTGACCAAAATCTGGGTTTGCAGGATCTACGTTAGTAATTCTAGAAATAACATCGTCTATTTTTCTGTAAAACGTACCAAAGGTTAAGTTACCTCCTTTAATTTGACGTGTATAATTTAACTCGTAACTATTGGTAAACTGTGGTCTTAAGTCTGCATTACCAATAGAAATAATTAAAGGAGTACTCCATTCTCTAATAGGGTTTACTTGTTGAATACCTGGTCTATCAATTCTTCTACTATAGCTTAATTGCCATTGGTTTTTTTCTGATGGACTGTAGGTAAAGAAAGCTGAGGGATATATGTTAAATAAATCTTGATTTACGTTCTGAATGTCTCTTACAGAGTTTCTGTTTTCATCATTATATCTTCTAAATGTACCATCAATTAAAAAGTTTTCAAATCTTGCTCCTAATTGCATAGTAACTTTTCCAAAAGAGGTTCCATAATTTGCATAGGCAGAGTAAATTCTTCTTTCAAAATCAAAATCAGAACTTCCTAAAACTTCTATGCCATTTATAGTATTGTTTTTGTCAAACGTATAAATTTCTTGGTTCGTTAGATTAATATTATTGGTGTTGTCTCCTCTATATTCTAACCCTAATTCTAATTTTGTTTTGTCTGATAAAGGATTAGTATAGTCTAAATTCAGTTGTGCATTATTTCTATCATTATTAATGTTATTATAATAATTAAATACTCTATAATCAAAATCTGATGAAGTTTGTAGTAGGTTTAAATTATCTAATAAATTAGCTGCATCTGTATTAGAATACGTCGCTTCAAATTCTAAATTATGTCCTTTTTTAGCAAAATCAATTTTATAATTTAAGTTATATGTACCAGTAGGTGAGGTGTTATCTTGCGTATTTGGTGCATTAATTATAACATTACCACTATTATCTGTAATTATAGAACGACCACTTGCCAAACCATCGAACCAGTTTTGAGTACTGTAAAGAGATAATGTATTTTTATCATTAATATAAATATCTGCACCAAGTTTTACTAAGTTAGATGTATTGTCATTTACAAAAATAAAATCTTGAAAGTTTACGCCAGGTCTTTCTACAAAACCATAATTGTAATTTTCTCCACTATTATGTCCATAGTTCAAGAAAAAATTGACTTTACCTGTTTTATAGTTCATGTTTGTAGATGCATTATAACGTACATAATGACCAGCAGTTACACCAGTATCAACAGAACCATTAAAGCCCATATTTGCATTTTTGTTTAGTATGATGTTAATAATTCCACTCATTCCATCAGGATTGTATTTTGCTGAAGGATTGGTAATTAACTCTACACTTTTAATAGAAGTAGAGGGTATTTGACGTAACAATTGTGCAGCAGGTATGTTGGTTGGTCTACCATCTACTAATACTCTTACATTTGCGTTACCTCTTAAGCTTATTTGCCCAGTTTGGCTATCTACACTTACAGATTGTACATTATTTAAAAGTTCTGAAGCTGTTGTACCAGCAGCAGTTAAATCTTTACCTACATTAATTACCTTTCTGTCCACTTTTTGTATTACAGAAGAGGTTTCTGCTCTTACCACAACTTCGTCTAAAGAAGCACTAGATTCAGATAATGATATTGTACCAAGAATAATACTTTTATTATCATTTGTTACATTTATTTCTTTACTAAAAATTTCATATCCTATAAATTGAACTTCGACAACACTTTTTCCTTTTGGTAGATCTTTTATGCCAAAAAAACCTTCTTCATTAGTAATACCTCCTGTAATTATTTTTTTAGCAGCATCTCTAACTACAATATTTACATAAGGTAAAGGATCTTTAGTTGTTTTGTCTATAACTTTACCTGAAATAGAGCCAGGTTTTGGGAGTGCAGATTTTGCTAGTTGCGCAAATGAATTTGCTGAAATTACAAGCATTACTAGTAGTAGTACTTTTCTCATTTTGGTTGATTTTTTGTTTTGATTGATGTATTATAGACGATACATAACTTATCTTTGTTACCATTCTTAACAGTGTTTAACGTATTATTAACAAATGAAAAATGTAACTTTAGTTTTAGGGGCTTCTTTAAATCCTGATAGATATTCAAATATTGCTATTAAAAGATTGAGAGATAAAAATGTTGCTGTAGCAGCTGTAGGTCTAAGAAAAGGTAATGTTTTAGATGTTGCTATATTAGACAAAAAACAGCCTTTAGAAAATATAGATACTGTTACTTTATACTTAAATCCTAAAAGACAAGAAGCGTATTACAATTACATTATAGATTTAAAACCTAGAAGAGTTATTTTTAATCCTGGGACTGAAAATATGGAGTTTGTTAAGCTGTTGAAAGAAAATAATATTGAGACAGAAATTGCTTGCACTTTGGTGCTATTATCTACCAACCAATATTAAAAGTAAAATTGGATTGGTAAGTTGGGAGTAAAATTTTCTTTTTCTAGTAGTAAAAATTAGTAACCCAAATAAAAACCCAATCCAATTTTTTAAAGCTTGGTTAGAGCAAATATAATTTTAAGAAAAAGTTTTCACAATACTCAATATGAGTATTAATATCAATTTCGGGTTATTTCTAAAATAGTTAATCAATTCAAAGGTAGAAGATAAATTACATTTTCTGAGAATATTTCTTCTATGCGTGTCTACAGTATGCTTGCTAATATTTAGCGTTTTAGCTATTTCATCGCTTGTTTTTTTGTAATTAATAAGCGTATCACATCTCTTTCTCTATTACTTACTGCATCTAAAATATTAATATTTGAAATATTTTGATAGTATAATGTTTCATACTCATTATTATCATTTAAATACTTAGCACTTGCACAAATATCCATTTCTATTGCTCCGTGTAAAACTGTATAATGTGCCAATCCAATAATTGGTTTATTAGCTTCATCAAATTGAAGAGGTGTTGTGTTTTGAACTACATTTACATATACACCATCAGCATTTTTTATACGATAATTCCAAGTATAGCTCATTTTTTTGCGTTGCTAGTCATTTAATTCAGACATTGTAAACTGCATTAAATTTTGTAAACTCTTAATCCAAAGTTGAATATCATCTGGGTGAAATAAAGACCAAAAATACTCCATACCACCAGCTAACATTTTTTCTTTATCTAAACCTGTACAGCCAGTAAAGTTCTTGCTTATGTATTCAAAACTTTGATGAACTGTGTTTGTTATACAGTAAAAAGTAGAGTTATATGGATAAAAATAATCTAGCTCAATTAATTTTTTAATATGCTCTTCGATTTCTACTGTAGGGTAGGTTTCAAAAATTTTATTATAGATATTATTAATTTACTCTTTTCTCATAATACTGTAAAAATTTTACCTGGTTCAGCTAAATGTGTGTTTGTAAAAACACTCTGTGCTTCTTCTTTAAATTCGCTAATATTTTTATATCTACCAGAATAATGCCCTAAAATGAGTCGCTTTACATTAGCGTCTTTAGCAATAGTTGCAGCTTGTTTAGTTGTAGCGTGCATCGTTTTTTTTGCTAAATCTTTTCTATCGTCTAAAAAAGTTGCTTCATGGTAAAGTAAATCTACATTCCTTAATAAAGGTACTATATTGGGTTTGTAGGCAGTATCACTACAAAAAGCAAAACGCAATTGTTTTTTTGGAGGTAAGGTTAGTTCTGAATTAGGTACAACTTCACCAGAAGGTAATACTATGTCTTTACCAGCTTTAATATTTAAATAATCTGCTCTATCAATTTCTGGATAGTTTTTAATATTATCTATATGAAGGTTTTTAGGTTTTTCTTTCTCTATAAATAAATATCCATTCGTATAAATTCGATGTTTTAGAGGTATAGTTTTCACGGTTACTTTATCATCATCTAAGATAACTTCACTTTCTTTAGAGGATAGCTCATGAAATTGTATTGGAAATTTAGCATGCGATTGCGTGATTTTCAGTTGCATTAAAGTCATCTTTTTAATGTCTTTGGGACCAAAAATATGCAGTTCACGCTCTCTACCTAATAAACCTAAAGTAGAGATTAATCCTATTAATCCAAAAAAATGATCTCCATGTAAATGAGATATAAAAATGTGATTTATTTTAGAAAAACCTACCTTATATTTTCTCATTTGACGTTGAGTACCTTCTCCACAATCGATTAAAAAATGATGATTATTAATTTCTAAATATTGTGATGTAGGGTAAGCTTTAGCACGTGGAGTAGCAGAATGACAGCCTAAAATAGTTAAACGTATACTCATTTAATAACAAAACGTTTAGAAATAATTCTTTTTTCGTTCTGTATGGAATAAATATAAATACCTGTACTTAAATCTCCTTTAGAAAAAGGAATACTATTAGTGCCTGTTTTTGCCTTAAAAACTTCTTTGTGTATGGTTTTGCCAAGCACATTTTTTACTACAAAAAACACATTGGTATTTTTAGAGGCTTTAAAAGTTATTTTGGTGGTTGATGTAAATGGGTTAGGTGCAGCCGATAAATTATCAATAGATTTTTCTTGTGAAAAAACATTGATGGTAAAAACAAAAAATAAAAAAATAAGTATTTTTTTTATCATTCTTTTGGGGTTAAAATCCTAACTCTCTTTCTATGGCTTCCATTTCTAAGATGTCTTCTGCTTCAATAATTGTGGGTACAATATTAAAATCTTCAGAAAAATCTTCAATATTAGCCTTTGCATTTACAATAACAAATGACGTGCCATTGTTCTTTTTTTCTTGAGCTATATCCAAAAATAGTAAAAAATCTTCTTTTTTATAGTTAATAAAATTAGAAAGTTCAAGTATTAGATTTTCATTTTTAAAATTATCTACTTGTTTTTCAAAGGATTTATAAAATACTTGGATTGAATTTTCTTTTGTAGAAATAAGGGAATATGTTTCTTTTTTCTCTACAATCACAATATTATCTTTTAATTTTTTGTGCTAATAAATAAATAACAGCCATTCTTATAGCAACTCCGTTTTCTACTTGGTTTAAAATAATAGATTGGTTAGAATCTGCAACATCACTAGTAATTTCTACACCTCTGTTTATTGGTCCTGGGTGCATGATTACAATTTTTTTATCTAGGTTATCTAGTATCTCTTTATTAATACCAAAAAGCTGTGTATATTCTCTTGTAGATGGAAAGTATTTAATATCCATACGTTCATGCTGTACTCGTAAAACGTTAGCAACATCACACCACTCAAGTGCTTTTTTAAGATTGGTTTCTACTGTAACTCCTAAACTAGAAATGTACTTAGGTATAAGAGTAGTAGGCCCACAAACTTTTACTTCTGCTCCTTGTAATTGTAGAGCAAAGATATTTGATAAGGCAACTCTTGAATGTAAAATATCACCTACAATTATCACTTTTTTTCCTTTTACAGTGCCTAGTTTTTCTCTTATAGAATAAGAGTCTAATAAAGCTTGTGTAGGATGTTCGTGAGTGCCATCTCCAGCATTTATAATTTTTGCATTTACATGTTTAGACAAGAAAACACCTGCACCAACATTTCCATGACGCATAACAACAATATCTACTTTCATAGATAAAATATTGTTTACAGTATCTATAAGCGTTTCTCCTTTTTTAACAGAGGATTGGCTAGCAGAAAAGTTAATTACATCTGCAGAGAGTCTTTTTTCTGCAAGTTCAAAAGATAATTTTGTTCTTGTACTATTTTCAAAAAACAAGTTAGCAATAGTAATGTCTCGTAAAGAAGGAACCTTTTTAATAGGTCTATTAATAACCTCTTTAAAACCATCTGCTGTTTTAAATATGAGATCAATATCATTTTTATTTAGATATTTTATGCCTAGTAAATGTTCTACACTTAGTTGATCCATATTTATCGTTGTTCTATATAAACTGCGTCTTTTTTATTAGTTTCTTTCCAAGAAACTAATACTTTTTCTTGATTTATAGCATCTACTTGTCTGCCTCTATAATTGGGTTGTATAGGTAGATGTCTACTAAAACGTCTATCAATTAGTACTAAAAGTTCAATATTTTTTGGTCTACCATAAGACTCTAAAGCAGTTAAAGCTGCTCTTACACTTCTACCAGAATATAAAACATCATCAATAATCACTACTTTTTTATCTTCTATTAAAAAGTCAATTTCTGTTGATTTGGCAGACAATGGTTCGTCTCTTCTTCTAAAATCATCTCTGTAAAAAGTAATGTCTAATAAACCAAATTCTAGGGTCTTTATTTGGTATTCATTTTTTAATAAATCTACGAGTCTATTGGCTAAATAAGAACCTCTAGGTTGTAAACCTATCAATACAGAATTAGAAAAATCATTATGATTTTCGATTAACTGACAAGCTAATCTGTGTAAAATAATTTCAATATCTTTTGAGTTAAGAAGTGTTTTTTTGCTCATAAGAAACCTATCAAATTTTAGTTGATAGTTATTGAAAATCAAAATTAACGTAAATAAATGTATATGCAAAATTTATAGTAGCTAAATGCATTAATGATTTTGTTAATTAAATTGTTGAAAACAAAAACCTGATTTTAAAAAGAAAGCAAAGACTTATAGTAAATTTAAAATAACAAATCTTATCTCTTAGCTATGTCTTTAGTGAAATTTGAAAAAATGCTCAAAACCAATAATATCTACTTTTTTGATTTGGTTGAGTTCGAAGAAATAATCATTCATTATTTAGATGTTGGTAAACATGCTTTAGCTAAAAAAGCGGTTAAGTTAGGTTTAGAACAACACCCACAATCAGTAGATTTAAAATTATTACAAGTAGAGCTATTTATTTTTGAAGACGATTTAGAAAAAGCAACTACGTTGTTAAAGGTAATTGAAAACTTAGAACCTAATAACGACGAAGTTTTCATTCAAAAAGCAACCATTTCATCAAAATCAGGTAATCACAAAGAGGCCATAGAAAATTTGAAGAAAGCATTACAGTTTACTAGTGATAAAGTAGATGTTTGGTCATTAATGGGTATGGAGTATCTTTATTTAGATGATTTTGAAAATGCTCGATTAAATTTTGCCAAGTGTATAGATGTAGATTACGAAGATTATTCTGCACTTTATAATATTGTCTATTGTTTTGACATGGAAAAAGAGCACGAATCTGCTATTAAATATTTAAACAGTTACATAGATAGAAACCCTTACTGTGAAGTAGCTTGGCATCAACTAGGGAGACAGTATTTTATGTTAGATATGTTTAAAGAAGCTTTAACTGCTTTTGATTATGCTGTTTTAATTGACGAATCTTTTATAGGAGGATATTTAGAAAAAGCAAAAACTTTAGAAGAGTTAGGTAACTATAAAGAAGCTATAGAAAATTATTCTGTAACTCTTGAGTTAGATGACCCAACTGCTTTTGCTTTTGTTAGAATAGGGGAATGTTACCAAAAGTTGAATGATTTTGATAATGCTATTATTTTTTATAAAAAAGCAGTTCATGAAGATCCATTATTAGATAGAGGTTGGATTTTATTGACCAATCTTTACTATGATGTTAAAAATTATCAAAAAGCATCTTATTATATTTCAAAAGCTTTAAAGATAGATGAAGATAATTCTTTGTACTGGAGACGTTATTCAGAAATACAGATAAAACTAAACTTTTATGAAGAAGCAATTGAAGGATTTAGAAAATGTTTACAATTAAACGATCATGCATTAGAAGTATATATTGCTTTAGTAGATGTATTATGTTTTGTAGGTGAATTTAATGATGCTGTTGCAGTATTGTTTAAAGCTCAAAAAATTTACAAAGATTTTGCAGAAATTGAATATAGATTAGCAGGTTTGTTTTTTTTACTAAATAAAATAAAATATGCTAAAAACCACTTAATTGCAGGTATGAAAATAGATTATGATTACCACATAATTCTATCAGAAATGTATCCTGTGGTATATGAAAACCAAGAAATACAAAAATTACTTTTAAACTTTAAAAAAGCATTAGAATAAAAAAACCTGAAGTTTACTTCAGGTTTTTTTATTTTTTATTTTAAGGTTATCACCCCACAACCAACTCTGGCACCTGCAGCTCCTGAAGGTTGAGATTTAAAATCATCTGCACTTGCATGTACAATAATAGCATGGTTTAAAATGTTTTTATTTTCATCTTCACAACCAATACACCAGAAATCACTTTCTTTTTCAATAGTAGCTACTCCATTTTCATCAGCCTCTAAATTTCCAATATCCCCACTATGAAACTCGCCATGTTTCCATTTTCCATGATTGTCTTTAGTAGGATTCCAATGACCACCTGCAGATTTTCCATCATCTGAAGAACAATCTCCATTTTCGTGAATATGAATAGCATGTGTACCAGGTGTTAACCCATTTATTTTTGCTGACATCATTATTTTACCATCTTTCTCTGTAAATGTTACAGTTCCATTAACATTGCTACTACTTTTAGCAGTTATAGTAGCAATGGCTTGTTGCTGTTCTGTTTTACAAGATGTAAAAAACATTATACTTACAAATACAATACAAAGTGTTTTTAAAATTTTCATATACTTTTTATTTTCTGTTAGGGTACCAATTTAATTGTACTACTTCAATCTCATTGTTACCATTATTAATAAGTTTTTTAAATTTAGATACATCACTTAACCCATTAGTGCCTTTGTAATGATAAGGATAAACTTGTTTTGGCTTAAATTCTAAAACTGCGCTTGCAGCACTCTCAACTGTCATTGTGTAAGGTAGATTCATACAAACAAAAGCTTTGTCTATGTTATTTAGGTTTCTCATTTCAGGGATGTCTTCTGTATCTCCAGAAAAATATATTCTTTCATTATCAATGTTAAAAACATATCCATTTCCTCTTCCTTTTGAGTGAAATTTAAGCGCCTCTTCTCTTAAATTGTACATAGGTATAGCTTCAACACTAAAATTATTTATTGTTTTAGATTCCCCATTATTTATAACAATAATTTCTTTTGCATTTATAGCTTGTAGTTGTTTTGCTACAGCATCTGGGGTAACAATAGTTGTGTTAGCTAAGTCAAGTTCATTAAGTGTTTTTTTATTCATATGATCTCCATGAATATCTGTAATAAAAATATAATTAGGAGTTTTAAAACCTTCAAAAGCTTTAGCACCACCTGTTGGGTCTATATAAATAACTGTTTCACCAAATTCTAAAACTGCTGTTGCATGTGAAATAGGAGTGATTTTTATATCACTCTTTTTTACTTCTGTTTTCTCAAAAATCAAGTTATTGTTTTTTTGTTCTTCAGCTTTTTTACAAGAAAAAATTGATGCTGAAATAACTAAAAAAGTTAGGATAGTTTTCATAGTAAATAGTTTGTTTCTCAAAGATATGAATATTAATATTTGAGGGTTGTTAAGGTTTCTTTAAAATCTATTATCTTCGTTTTTAAAATAAAATATGAGCAGAAAAATTAAAGATTATATTATTATTGGTTTTAAAGGAATGGCTATGGGTGCTGCAGATGTTGTGCCTGGTGTTTCTGGAGGTACTATTGCCTTTATTTCTGGTATTTATGAAGAATTATTAGGTTCTATAAGTAATGTAAATCTTAAGCTTTTTAATACTTTAAAAAAAGAAGGCTTAAAGGCGGCTTGGAAACAAGTAAATGGTAACTTTTTACTTTCTCTCTTTTTAGGAATATTTATTAGTGTTGTAACTTTAGCAAAAGCGATAAAATATTTATTGGAAAATGAGCCTATACTTTTATGGTCTTTCTTTTTTGGTTTGGTTTTAGCAAGTATAATTTATGTTGCAAAACAAATTACTAAATGGAATTTTATTAGTGTTTTACTTTTACTTTTATCTTCTTTTCTTGCTTATTATGTAACTACCTTAAACCCTTTGATAAATGAAAATTCTTCTTTATTATTTTTGTTTTTGGCTGGTGTTATTGCAATTTGTGCAATGATATTACCTGGTATTTCAGGGGCATTTATTTTAGTTTTGTTAGGTGCTTATAAAACCATTTTAACAGCAGTAGATGATAGAGATTTAAAAACAATAACTACTGTTGGTTTAGGTGCAATTGTAGGTTTATTAAGTTTTTCTAAAATTTTAAAATGGTTATTTTCTAATTATAAAAATTATACACTTGCTGCATTAACAGGGTTTATTATTGGTTCTTTAAATAAGATTTGGCCATGGAAAGAAACCTTAACTTGGCGCACAAACTCTCATGGTGTAAAAGTACCTTTTAATCAAGTTAGTGTTTCACCATTTTCTTTTGAAGTAGACCCTCAGATTCCTTTTGCAGTTTTACTTGCATTAATTGGTTTTTTATTAATTTTATTGATGGAAAAGTTAGCTGTTAAAAAACAATAAATGCAAAAAGACAGAAGTTTTTTAGATAAAATTTACCTTTTTATAAAAGGTATTGCAATGGGAGCTGCAAACAAAGTTCCTGGTGTTTCTGGAGGAACTGTGTCTTATGTTTTTGATTTTTATGAAGAGTTAATTTATTCTTTTAGAAGAATAAACATAGATGCTTTTAAATTACTATTTACTGGTAAATTTAAAAGTTTTTATAAATATACCAATGGGCAGTTTTTAACCTTGGTTATGGGAGGTAGCATCTTTAGCTACTTTAGTGTTTCTTTAATTCTTGATTATTTTTTAAAGCACTATGAACTTTATGTTTGGAGCTGTTTTTTTGGGATGATAATTGGCTCTATCTATTACATAGGTAAAGATTTTGGAAAATGGTCTAGAGTAAGTTTTGTGTTTTTGTTGATTGGCATTTCTTTAGGCTTAGCCATAAGTTTTTTAAAACCAGCCACAGAAAATGATAATCTTTGGTTTGTGTTTTTTTGTGGAATTATTGGTGTATCTGGTATGACTTTACCTGGCTTATCTGGCTCTTTTATATTAATTCTATTAGGTAATTATGTGTTATTATTGGTAGATTCTGTTAATGTGTTTTTTAATATCATTACAAATGTATTAACAGGTAATTTTGAAGTGCTTTCAGATCCTATTAAAATTAGATATTTAAAAATCATTTCTGTTTTTACAGCAGGCTCTGCTTTTGGTTTAGTAACAATTTCTCATGTTTTAGGATATGTGCTAAGTAAATGGAATAAATTAGTAAATGCAATAATTATTGGATTTATTGCAGGTTCTTTAGGTATTGTTTGGCCTTGGAAAAAAACGATTTATGTAAAAAAAGATAATATTTTTCAAACAGATATAGCTGGCAATAAAATTGTAGAAAATTACGAACGATACCTACCAGAATTTTATAGTTTTGAAACTTTTACAGCTATCTTTTTTATCTTTTTGGGTGTTGGGTTAGTATTGGCTTTAGATTATTATGACAAAAAATACAGAAATTAAATTATTTGGACTTTTAGGAAAAAATATATCTTATTCTTTTTCTAGAGGTTATTTTAAAGACAAGTTTAAGCAATTAGGTTTAGATAACTTTAAATACCTAAATTTTGATTTAAAAGAAATTAAAGATTTTAAGGAAGTTTTAGATAACAATCCAAATATTAAAGGCTTAAATATTACAATTCCATATAAAGAAGAAATTTTTCCATTCTTAGATAAAATAGATGTAACAGCAAAAAAAATAGGTGCAGTTAATACTATTAAATTTACAAAGAGAGGTAATTTAAAAGGATATAACACAGACGCTTTTGGTTTCGAAAATTCATTATTGCCTTTACTAAAATCAAATCATAAAAAAGCACTAATATTTGGTACAGGAGGTGCATCTAAGGCAATTGCTTTTGTTTTAAAAAAGAATAATATAAAATTTAAGTTTGTTTCAAGAAATCCAACTAAGAAAAAAGAAATTTCTTATTTAGATATTAATAAAGAACTTCTATTAGAGACGCATCTTATTATAAATTGTACTCCTTTAGGAACTTCACCTAATGTAAAACTTTGCCCAGAATTACCTTATCAATATCTTTCTAAAAATCATTTACTTTATGATTTAATTTATAATCCAGAAGTCACTACTTTTTTATCTAAAGGAAAAGAAAAAGGAGCTACCATAAAAAATGGATTAGAAATGTTGCAACTTCAAGCAGAAGAATCCTGGAGAATATGGAATTCTTAATACGATAATAAATATTACTTATAAATAACTATTGCTATTTATGTAAGTTGTTGTTATTTTTGATGACTATATAATTATAGTATTATATAAAGACCTTTAAACATTGTAGATATGTTAGAAAATGATGACAATAAAGCTGTCAATAAAGAAGAAGAAGCTTTAGAAACAAACAACAATCAAGAAGTAAATGAACAAGTAGATGCAACTGAAGCAATAGATGAGATTGAAAAATCTGTTGCAGAGGAAGCAGAAAAGGAAGATGAAAAAGAGGACGATTCATTACCACAGATTGACTACAGTAAACTATCTATTGAAGAGTTAGTAGATGCATTAAAAAAGTTACTTAATGATAATGCAGCTCATAAAATTAAGTCTCAAGTAGAAAAAATAAGAAGTAGTTTTAATAAAAAATTCGGAAAACTTTTAGCTGAAAAAAAAGCCCAGTTTTTAGAAGCTGGAGGTAATACTATTGATTTTAAATTTAATAGTCCTGTAAAAGAAGAATATAATAAACTACTATCTGAATATAAAAGAACTAGAGACGCTTACTATAGTGAACTAGAAAATCGTTTAAACGAAAATTTAGAAAAAAGGTTATTAGTTATAGAGCGATTAAAAGCTTTAATTGATGAAGCAGATCCTAAAACTATGTATACCGTTTTTAAAGAAATTCAAGATTCTTGGAGACAAATTGGGCCAGTTCCAAAAACTAGATACAATGATACTTGGAAAATATATCATTTTCATGTAGAAAGGTTTTATGACTTATTACATTTAAGTAAAGATTATAGAGATTTAGACTTTAAAAATAATTTAGAAGAAAAGTTAAAAATTATAGCAGAAGCAGAAGCTTTAACTTTAGAAAAAGATGTGAATTATGCAGCAAAAAAATTGCAAGATTTACATAAAGCTTGGAAAGAAGATATTGGACCTGTAGCTTCTGAAATGAGAGAAGAAATTTGGAAAAAGTTTAGCAACGCTACAAAAAAAATACATGATAGAAGGCATGAGCATTACAAAGAAATGCGTTCTAAGGTTCAAGAAATTATTGAGAAAAAATTAGAAGTAATTCAAGAATTAAATAATTACGATTTCTCTAAGAATGATTCTCATAACGATTGGCAAAAAAGTATTAAAGAAATAGAAAAATTAAGGCAAAAGTATTTTGATGCTGGTAAGTTGCCTTATGCAAAAAGTGAGGAAGTTTGGCAAAAGTTTAAAGCAGCAACAAAACGCTTTAATGCAGAAAAAAATGCTTTTTATAAGCAAGAAAAAAGTGGTCAGCAAGATAACTTAAAAAAGAAATTAGCCTTAATTAAAATAGCTGAATCTTTTAAAGATAGTGAAGATTGGGAAGAAGCAACAAATACCATGAAGAAAATTCAATCTGATTGGAAAAAAATTGGGCACGTACCACGTAAATTCTCAGACGATATTTGGAAAAAATTTAAAGCAGCTTGTAATCATTATTTTGATAGGTATCATCAACAAAAAAATGCAATAAGTAAAGAACAGCAAGCTATTGTAGATGCTAAAAAAGAGTTTTTAGAGAAATTAAAAGAAACTAAAAAGGCTACTAAAGATTCTTTAACAAAAGCAATTAATGATTGGAATGATTTAGGTAGATTACCTAGAAAATTTAGGCACTTAGATGGTAAATTTAATAAACAATTAGACTTACTATTAGATAAATTATCTGTTGACAAAACAGAGTTTACAATGCTTAAATTTACTAATACAATAGATGGTCTTGTAGATGATAATGAATCAAGAAAATTAGAATCTGAAGAAATCTTTATTAGAAAGAAGATCGATGAAATTAAAAGAGAAATTCAACAATTAGAAAATAATTTAGGATTTTTCCAAAATGCAGACGAAAAGAACCCTTTAGTTGTTAATGTAAAAAATCAAGTGAAAGATTTTAAAGAAAACTTAGACGTTTGGAAACAAAAACTAAGCTACATTAAAAATAAAGATTATTAAATGAAAAATGCCAAACTTAATGTTTGGCATTTTTTTTATAATTTTATTAAGAGAAAATCTTATCTATTTTTTCTTTTTCTTCTTCTGCTAAAGCAGCATCTACAAGAATTCTTCCACTATATTCGTCGATAGTAATTTTCTTTCTATTAGCAATTTCTAATTGTACTTGAGGAGGTATAGTAAAATAAGAACCTCCAGAAGCACCTCTTTCTATAGCTACAACTGCTAAACCGTTTTTTACTTTTTTACGAATTCTTGAATAAGCAGAAAATAAATGCTCATCTAAAGACTTAGAAAACTCTTCAGATTTTTCTAAAAGTAACTTTTCTTCTTTTTCAGTTTCTTTTAAAATAGCATCTAATTCAGCTTTTTTATGACCTAAATGCTTTTCTTGTTTTTCTAATCTTTCTTTAGTAGCATCAATTACTTCATTCTTCTGAGCAATTTTTGCTTTAAATTCATTTATTCTTTTTTCAGCTAATTGAATTTCTAAATCTTGGTATTCGATTTCTTTAGATAAAGAATCAAACTCTCTATTATTACGAACCTTCTTTTGTTGCTCATCATACTTCTTCATTAACCCTTTAGATTCTTCAATTGCTAACTTTTTGTTATTAATATCTGTTTCTAAATTGGCAACATCTTCGTTTAGATTAGAAATTCTTTTTTGTAAACCAGCTACTTCATCTTCTAAGTCTTCTACTTCTAAAGGAAGTTCCCCTCTTACATTTCTAATTTCATCTATTCTAGAGTCAATTAATTGTAAGTCATATAAAGCTCTTAATTTTTCTTCAACTGAAACTTCTTTCTTCTTTGCCATGTTTATATATAATAAATTGGATTTGTACTTTTTTCTGATAAAACGATTGCAAAATTACTAAATTTTTTTGTAAGATAATCAACTAAAAGTCTTTTTGTAAACTGCTCACTCTCATAATGTCCAATATCTGCCAAAAGAATTTTATTTTCTGCTTTAAAAAAGTCATGATATTTAAAATCAGCACTTACATAAGCATCTGCTTTTTCTTTAATTGCATTAGAAATTGCAAAACTACCAGAACCACCTAATACAGCTACTCTATGTATTTTTTTATGCAATAAATTAGAATAGCGAACACAATCAGTTTGCATTGTTTTTTTTAAATAAACTAAAAAATCTTTTTCTTCTAAAGGTTTTTCTAGTTCACCAATCATTCCCATACCAATATTTTGATGCACATTTTCTGTAGTCGTAATTTCATAAGCTACTTCTTCATAAGGATGATTTTCAAATAAGGCTTCTAGAATTGCAGCTTCATTTTTTTGCTCAAAAGTGATTGTTAGTTGAATTTCTTCTTCTTTTTGTAATTCCCCTTTTTTACCTAATACAGGGTTAGAATTTTCATTCCCTTTAAATGTAACTTCTCCAATATTAGTAAAAGAGCAATGATCATAATTACCAATATTTCCTGCTTTTGCTTCAAATAGAGCTTGTCTTATTTTTTCTAAGTAATCTTTTGGTATATAGGTTGTTAGTTTTTTTACTAATCCTTTTTTTGGTATTAAAACCTTGGTGTTTTGTAATCCTAAAACTTCACAAATTTTTGCAGAAACTCCTTTGTTAGAATTATCTAAAGCTGTGTGGGTTGCATAAATAGCAATATCATTTTTTATTGCTTTTAAAACTGCCTTTTCTACATATGAGTTACCATTTAACTTCTTTAATCCACTAAAAATTATAGGATGAAAGCTTATAATTAAATTGCAATTTTTTGCAATAGCTTCATCTACAGTTTCTTCTAAAGTATCTAAAGTAACTAATACGCCTTTAACTTCGGTTTGGTAGTTACCAACTAATAAACCAACATTATCAAAATCTTCTGCATAAGCTAGAGGTGCTAATTCTTCAATATAATTTGTTACGTCTTTAATTTTCATTTTATGAATTTAACAAAATCAAAGTTAACATTTTTAATGTATTTTTACCTTAATGAAATATCTAAGGTTTTTATTATTTCCGTTTTCATTTATTTATTATTTGATTACCTCAATACGTAACTTTTTGTATGATAATCAAATTTTAAAATCATATTCATTTTCTATACCTATTATTACTGTTGGAAATTTAAGTGTTGGAGGAACAGGAAAAACACCGCAAATTGAATATTTAATAGCATTGTTAAAAGATAGTTATAAAACAGCTGTATTAAGTAGAGGTTACAAGCGAAAATCAAGTGGTTTTTTATTGATTAATAAAGATAATACTTATGTAGATTCTGGTGATGAACCTATGCAATACTTTAAAAAGTTTAGTAATATTTCTGTTGCTGTTGATGAAAAAAGAGCCAGAGGAATACAGAATTTACTACGTTTAAAAGAGACTGATGTAGTTCTTTTAGATGACGCATTTCAACATAGAAAAGTAAAAGGAAGTTATGCTATACTCCTTACTAAGTATAATGATTTATTTATAAAAGATTTTATTTTACCAGTTGGAAATTTAAGAGAAAGTAGGAGAGGGGCACAAAGAGCTAATGCTATAGTTGTCACTAAATGCCCAGAAAATTTACCATTAAAAAAACAAGAAGCTATAAGTAAGTTATTTAACACTTATAATGCAGCTGTTTTCTTTTCTAAAATTTCATATGCTTCAAGTATAAGAGGGATAAATGAAATAGCAGTTAATGAGTTATCTAATTATAAAGTATTATTAATTACTGGTATTGCTAACCCAACATCATTATTGAGTTTTTTAAAGAGCAATAATGTCGATTTTGATCATTTAGAATATCCAGATCACCACAATTTTATAGAAAAAGATATCTTAAAAATTAAAAAAAGATATCAAGAAATTGCAACAAAGAATAAGTTGATTTTAACCACAGAAAAAGATTTTGTAAGGTTAGAATTTAAACTTAATAATCTTTACTATTTACCTATTAAAACAGCTTTTTTAGAAGAGAAACAGCAAATAAATTTTGATGATTTAATTCTATCTCACATAAAAAATTTTAAATAAAAATACCAGAAATTTTAAAGAGATTAAAAAAATCTTTTAATAATGGTATATTTTTTGATATTTTTGAAACAACTTAAAACCCCCACTTATGAAAAAAACAATAATTAAAGCCACCTGGCTTTTTACTTTAATTGCTTCACTAAACCCACAAGAAGTGCGAAATGATTCTTTTCTAGAAAGCTTACACATTAAAAGTAAAAAATTAGAATTAGTAGATTCAATAAAACTGAATTGGATTTCTAATTACGATGAGGCTTTAGAAATTTCTAAAAAAGAAAAAAACCAGTTTTGATTTATTTTACAGGTTCTGATTGGCGTGGGCCTTGTAAAGTTTTACATGAAAAATTGTTTCACACAGAAAAATTTAAAAATTTCTGCTAAATAGCTATAAATTATAGCTTATTATAGAATAAGCTCTTAATAATACCATCTGATAGACCAATTTTAGGTACGTATATTTTTCTAGCCCCACTCCATTTCATTGCAGATAAGTAAATTTTTGTAGCAGGAATAATAACGTCAGCTCTATCTGGATTAAGGCTTAGCTCAGAAATTCTGTCTTGATAGCTCATTTTTTTTAAGAATTGATATTGAGCATTTAAGTAGATGTAAGAAATAGGTTTACCCTCAGTTCTACCAGACATTTTAAAAAGTTTATTAATGTTACCACCAGAACCAATAAGAGATAATCTTTTTAAATCCTTGGTATTTTTTTTAACCCACTTTTCTACGTTAGCAAAAATAATTTTGTTTTCTGATTTTTTATTATTTAGCAACCTAACTGTACCCATTTTAAAAGATTTAGAGGTTATAATTTTGCCTCCAGAAAAAATGGTAAATTCTGTACTACCACCACCAACATCTACATATAAGTAAGAATTGTCTCCTTCAATTAGAGTATTTAAATCTGTAAAAGATATAATAGCTGCTTCTTCTTTACCACCAATAATATCTATATCTACACCAGTTTCTTCTTTTATTTTTGCAATAACTTCTTTACCATTTTTAGATTCTCTCATAGCAGAAGTTGCGCAAGCTTTATATTTTTCTACATGATGAACTTTCATCAATAATTTAAATGCTTGCATTGCATCAATCATTCTTGTAACGTTTTCATCAGAAATAATACCAGATACAAAAGCGTCTGCACCTAATCTAATTGGTACACGAACTAAAGATGATTTTTTAAATTGAGGTTCTGCATTTTCTCTAACAATAACATTAGAAACCAATAATCTAATTGCGTTAGAACCAATATCAATTGCACCGTATTTTTTAATTTCTAACACCTTAAATTATTTGTGGTTTTTAGGAAATTCAACCATAAATGTTTTTCCTTTTTTAATGTTTTTCCAGTGTTTTTCATCAAACTTAAGACCAACTATACCACATGTGGTAACATGAGCAATTGGCTTATTACCAAACTTATTTACAAAAGTATTAATACCATGATCATGACTAAAAACCATAGCTGAATTAAAACCATCATCTAAAGCAAGAACTGTTTTTACTAAATAACCATCACTAAAACTGTATAACTGCTTGTTAATTTGAAGATTTGCTAAAGGATAACCTAAGTTTTCACAAAAAATAACAGCAGTATGCAATGCTCTATTTGCACTACTAGATAACAGTAAATCTGGTCTTTGTATATTCTTAGACAAAAATTTAGACATTAAATGTGCATCATTAATTCCTCTTTTTTTAAGAGGCCTGTCTATATCATCTATACCTGAATATTCCCAAGAAGATTTTGCGTGGCGAACAATATATAAGGTTTTCATTTTAAGTTTGATGTTAGTTATGTAAATATAAAATTTATGGAGCTAATCTTTCTAATTTCCAAGAAAAATCTTCTTGTAATGTATATCTTATTCTATCATGAAGTCTATTGGGTCTACCTTGCCAAAACTCCATAGATATAGGTTTTACAAGGTATCCTCCCCAATGTTTTGGTCTAGGTATTTCTTTATTCTGAAACTTATTTTCGTATAATTTTAAGTTTTCTTCTAACTCTTTTCTAGAGTTTACTGTACTGCTTTGATTAGATGCCCAAGCACCTAGTTTACTTCCATTTGGTCTTGATTCAAAATAACCATCAGATAAATTTTCAGATAATTTTTCTGCTTGTCCTTTAATTATAATTTGCTGCTCTAGTGCAGGCCAAAAAAACGAGATACATAATTGATTGTTATTTGCTATTGATTTTCCTTTTTCAGATTCATAATTAGTGTAAAATATAAAACCTTCCCAAGTGTATTTTTTTAGCAAAACGACTCTGCTTTTTGGGAAGCCATCTAAACCTATTGTAGAAACAGTCATTGCATTTGTTTCTTCTACAGTATCTGATTCATCAGCATTAATAAACCACTTTTGAAATAACTCCATTGGGTTTTCTGGACAATTGCTTTCTAATAATTCTTCTTTTTCGTAAGATTTTCTGTAGTTACTTAGATCTTTAGTCATATCAAAATTTATATTGTAAAAATACAAATGTTTTAGATATGAATATACAAAAAAAAAGAGCTGATTTCTCAGCTCTCTTTGCACAATAGTTCTAAATTAATACCCCTAAAAATTATTTAAACTATTGATTTATTATTATACTTTTTCTTTATCTTCTAAAAAGAATTTTAGAGGTTCCGTAATTACTTTCTTTACTAGCTACTTTAAGTAAGTACATACCAGTTTTTAATGAGTTAAAGCTAAATGATAATTCATTTTTACCAGTGGTTAACTTATTCTTACCTTTATAGATTACTTTATTTTTTATTTTCATACATTAAGCAATTGATATTTAGAAAGTTATTTTTTTATAGTTTTTAGTAAGAAAAGGCCAAAAAAAGTTAATAATCCATTAACAATCAATAAAGCAAAACCAAAATCAAAATTAAAATATTTAAGTAATGAAGTATTTAATACATAAGTAGCAATAGGTGAAAAAATACAAACTAAAGGCACCCATTTATCTTTTAATTGGTATTTAGTAAATAATCCAAAAGCATATAATCCTAATAAAGGTCCATATGTATAATTTGCGAAGGTGAATATTTTTGCTATCACACTCTCGTCTGCAATAAAATATTTAAAAATTAAAATAGTTGCAATTAAAATAAAAGAAAAAAGAACATGAATTTTCTTTCTTGTTTTTTCTTGTGCTTGTTGATCTTTCTTTTTATTGATCTCTAAAATATCTATACTAAAAGAAGTGGTTAAAGATGTTAAAGCAGAATCAGCACTTGAATAAGCTGCAGCAATTAAACCCAATAAAAAGAAAATAGCTGTTGCTAGTCCTAAACTTCCTTTGGTTGCAATAATAGGAAAGAGTTCATCTTTATGTGCATCAATTCCATTTTTTTGAGCATAATCTGTAAGTAAGACTCCTAATGCCAAAAAGAAAAAGTTTACAATTACTAAAACAATGGTAAACCAAAACATATTTTTTTGAGCATCTTTTAGATTTCTACACGTTAGATTTTTTTGCATCATATCTTGGTCTAAGCCTGTCATAACAATAGCAACAAAAGCGCCTGCTAAAAAACGTTTCCAGAAATAATCTCCTGTTTTTACATCATCAAAAAAGAATGTTTTAGATAGTTTACTATCTGCTACATAGGTAAAAATATTACTGATTTGCATTTCATTTGAAATTGTATAAATACAAATACCAACTGCAAGTAGCATAAATAAAGTTTGCAAAGTATCTGTCCAAACAATTGTTTTAATTCCGCCTTTAAACGTATAAAGCCATATTAATAAAATAGTAATAGTTACAGTTACCCAAAATGGGATGCCATATTCATCAAACAATAATAATTGCAAAACATTGGCAACTAAAAACAAACGAAATGCAGCACCAATAGTTCTAGATAAAAGAAAAAAACTAGCTCCTGTCTTATAAGAATTTTTACCAAACCTGTCTTCTAAATAGGTGTAAATAGAAGTCAAATTTAAGCGATAATAGAGTGGAAGTAAAACTAAACCTATAACTGCATAGCCTACAACATAACCTAACACCATCTGCATATAGCTCATGCTTTGTGCTTCTACCCAACCAGGAACTGATATAAAAGTAACTCCAGAAAGCGAAGCTCCAATCATGCCAAAAGCTACTAAATACCAAGGAGAAGAGTTGTTTGCTTTAAAAAAAGTTTGATTATTAGCAGATTTTCCTGTGATGTAAGAAATAAAAATCAATACAGAAAAATAAGCAACTATTAGTAAGACAATATGAAGTGGTTGCATGCTTGTAAATTACGAATTACGATTTTTAAATTACGAATATAGGCTGTTTTTAGAGATAAAAAAATCTGTAATCTAAAAACTAAAATTGTAATTTTGCTTTATGGATTTTTCTTCAAAACTTTTAGAAAATGCAGTCAATGAGGTATCACGTTTGCCAGGAATTGGTAAGCGAACAGCTTTACGTTTAGTACTTCATTTATTAAAGCAACCTAAAGAGCATACTTCTTATTTATCAAACGCTTTATTAAGTTTAAGAAACGAAGTGAAAACCTGCGAAAAATGCCATAATATTTCTGATACTGTTTTGTGTGATATTTGCCAAAACCCAAAAAGAAATCCAGAAATTGTATGTGTGGTAGAAGATATTAGAGATGTCATGGCTATAGAAAGTACAGCTCAATTTCAGGGTTTGTATCATGTTTTAGGTGGAAAAATTTCACCTATAGAAGGTATTGGGCCTCAAAATTTACAAATAGATTCTTTGGTAGATAAGGTTTCTAAAGGAGAAATTAAAGAGCTTATTTTTGCCTTAAGTTCTACAATGGAAGGTGATACCACTAACTTTTATATTTTTAAACAAATAGAAAAGTTTGGTATTACGACTTCTACAATTGCAAGAGGAATAGCAGTTGGTGATGAATTAGAATATGCAGACGAAGTTACTTTAGGAAGAAGTATTTTAAATAGAATACCTTTTGAGAATAGTTTAAGAAATTAATTGATTTATGTGCTATCATGTTTCTTTAACCAAATCAAAGCCAGAAATTCAGAATAGATTTAAAACTACGTTTAAGAATCCAGATTTATTTGAGCCTTACTATCACTTAAATGGATTTAGCAATGCAAATGGTTTTATAATAACTTCAGAGAATCATCAAATAGATAAAGCTAAATGGGGTTTAAAACCAGAAAATTTTACTGAACAACAGCTATTTAATTTAAATACTTTAAATGCTAAATCTGAAACTGTTTTTCAAAGCCCTTTATTTAGTGAGCCCATTATTAAAAGAAGATGTTTGGTTTTGGCAGATGGTTTTTATGAAAGTAAACATATTAATGGTAAAAAATTTCCACATTATATTTATTTAGAAAAGAATAGTCTTTTTGCATTTGCAGGCATTTATAATTATGAAAATAATGGAGCTATAAATTTTTCTATACTTACTATAAGTGCTAACCCATTTATGGCTAATATTCATAATTCAAAAAAAAGAATGCCAATTATTATAGATGATGATTTTGAAAAAGATTGGTTAAATCATTCACTAAAAGAAAATGAAGTGAAAGAGCTAGTTGCTAGTTGCTTTACTAAAAAAGAACTTAAAGCACATTCAGTTTCTAAAGATTTGCACAGTAAAAGAGAAACTAATAGTAAAGAGATTTTAAAGCCTTTGTATTATCAAGAATTAAACACTTTATTTGATTAGTTTTCTTTAATAGATACTTCTGTTAACTTATGTGTTTTGGTTATTTTCTTCTTAAACGAGTAAAAAGCCATAAAAACACTTATTATCATCAAAATTGCAGCTAATAAAAAAGGAGCACCAGCAAACTCAAAAGGAGCATCATCTTTGGTAAAGTAATAGAAAATTCCTGTCATTACTGGTGGGCCAACAATAGCAGAAGCACTCATTAAGCTTGTTAGTGTGCCTTGTATTTCACCTTGTTCTGTATTAGGTACTTGTATAGAAATAACAGCTTGTAAAGCTGGGCCTGCAATACCACCCAAACAATAAGGAATTAGAAAGATAAACATCATCCAACTATCTGTTGCAAATGTAAATAACAACATACCTAAACTATATAAAAAGAAACCTAAGTAAATGCTTTTTTCATTTCCTAATCTTGGGTTTATCCAACGAATTAAAACACCTTGAACCACTGCAACACAAAGTCCAATCATTCCTAAAGATAGCCCCACCATTTTTTCATCCCATTTAAATTTATACATGGTAAAATAACTCCAGTTACTTTGTATGGCATGTGATGCTACATATAAAATAAACATAGATAAAACTAAGCCAATTAATGTTGGGTATTTCTTTAATCCAATAAAACTTCCTATTGGATTTGCTCTTTTAATATCAAAAGCTCTTCTATTTTCTTTGGGTAAAGATTCTGGTAAAATAAAATAGCCATATAAAAAGTTTATAAAACATAAAACAGCTGTTGCATAAAATGGTACTCTAGCTCCATATTGTCCTAATAAACCACCAATTACAGGGCCAATGATGAAACCTAAACCAAATGCTGCACCTATCATTCCAAAGTTTTTAGCTCTATTTTCTGGAGTGCTAATATCTGCTATGTAAGCAGAGGCTGTAGTAATACTTGCACCAGTAATACCTGCAATAATTCTACCAATAAAAAGCCATAAAATAGTTGGTGCAAAGGCTAGTAAAATATAATCTAAGGTAAATCCAAAAAGGGAGATTAATATAATAGGTCTTCGTCCATACTTATCGCTTAAATTCCCTATTAATGGAGCAAATATAAATTGAGTAATCGCATATGCAAAAGTAAGCCAGCCTCCAATTTTTGCAGCTTCACTTATGTCTCCATTAATTAACTCTTCTATTAAACCTGGTATTACAGGAATAATAATTCCCCAGCCAATAACATCTATTAGCATGGTTATAAAAATGAAACCTAAAGCTGCTTGCTTTTTATTTTTTCTCATGGATAAAAATGAGTGGCAAAGAAAAGAAAAATTACTCGTTATTTTCTTTGAGAGAAGAATTATCGTTAGTTTTCACTTCCTCTAAAACTTCTTTTTCAGCTTTGTCCCAAGATTTTTTTTCACGTATTCTTTTGTACAATTTTATAGAAAGCATTAATAAAACACCAAAAAGCACAATACCAACTACGCCCCAAACCCAACTTATTGAGTTTTTTACAGTCACTAAAAATACAACAGCAAATAAAATGATAGTAGATACTTCATTAAATAACCTCAATTTAAAGGCAGAGAATTTTATAATATCGTTTTGTAATTTTTTGTAAATATTTTGACAAAATCCATGATAAAAATATAAACCAAAGACAAAAGCTAGCTTTACAAGCATCCAAGATTCAGATAAGTAAAATGGTGATTCGTAGAGCATCCAAAAAGCAAAAAAACTAGCTAAAATGGCAGATGGCCAAGTTATAATATACCATAATCTTTTACTCATCAATTTGTATTGTGTTTGTAAAATTGACTTTGCTGGTTCTAATTTAGTTTCTGCTTCTGTATGGTAAATAAATAATCGAACTATGTAAAATAAACCAGCAAACCAAGTTACTACAAAAATGATGTGTAAAGCTTTTATGTAAAGGAAGTCCATAGTTGTTAGTTTTTGGTTTAAAAGTGTATTTAATTTTGCTAATTGCTATTTGTTTTTCCATTCATCTATCCAAGAAACCATCACATCTACCCAATCATTATTGTCATTTAAACAAGGTATTGCATAAAAGTTTTTTCCTCCTGCTTCTACAAATTCTTCTCCACCTTCCATAGCTATTTCTTCTAAAGTTTCTAAACAATCAGAAACAAAGGCAGGTGTAACTACAGCTAAATTTTCAACACCATTTTCTGCAAATTTTTCAATAGTTTTATCTGTATAGGGTTGTAACCAAGGATCATTACCTAATCTAGATTGAAAGGTAGTAAAATATTGTTCTGGTTTTAAATCTAAATACTCAACTACCTGTTTTGTAGTTTCATAGCACTGATGTTTATAACAAAATTGATGTGCTTCAGATTTGGTTTTGCAACAAATAAAATTTTGATCTGATGGATTACAATGACTTTTTGTTACATCAGATTTTCTGATATGTCTTTCAGGTACTCCATGATAAGAGAACATAATTTTATCCCATTCTTTATCAGCCAAATAATCTTTTATACTATTCGCAAGAACTTTTATATATTCTTCTTTATGATAAAATGCTGGAATATCGGTAAACCTCATTTCTGGGAAATGTTTTTCTCTTAATTCTTCTGCTAAAACCAATATAGTTTCTGTGGTTGCCATTGCAAACTGAGGATATAAAGGCACAATTAAAACATCTGTAACACCTTTATCTTTTAATTCTTGTAAACCAGTTTTTATTGATGGATTTCCATAACGCATTGCTAATGCAACTGGTATATCTTCTTTATGTTGTATTTTTTCTTGTAATCTTTCAGATAAAACAATTAAAGGAGAACCTTCATCCCACCAGATTTTCTTGTAAGCTTTTGCAGATTTTTTTGGTCTAAAGTTTAAAATGATTCCTTTTACTAAAATCCAACGTAAAAAATATGGAACGTCAATAACACGTTCGTCCATTAAAAACTCTCCTAAATATTTTTTTACATCTTTTGTTGATGTTGAATCTGGTGACCCTAAATTTACTAGTAAAACTCCTTTCATTTTTAAAAATTCAAGATTTATAAATTAAACTGCTTGTTGGTTTATAATTGATATTTGCTAACTGTTAACTGATTTGTAACTTCATACAAAGTTATGGCTAAACTATGGATTACGTTCATACTAGAATTACGACCAAACATAGGAATTGAGATGGTGTAATCTACTAAATCTATATTTTTTATACCATTTCGTTCGCTACCCAAAAGTAAAACGATTTTTTCATGATTTTTAAATTCAAAATCTTGAATATTGATACTTTTATCAGTAATTTCTATGCCAATAATTGTATTGCCTTCTTCTTTTAAGCTTTTGACTACGTTATTAAAATCAGAATACATTTCATGATGAATTTGTGGTATTGTATTTCTTGCTGTTTTAATTACTTTTCTATTCTCCAAACTTGGAGAATTTTCATGAAAATAAATTTTTTGAACTCCAAAACTTTCAGCAATTCTAAAACACATTCCTATATTTTCTGGAGTTCTAATAGCATCACATACAATAGTTATAGGAAACTTTTGTTGGGTGTTTTCAATATCATAATGTGTAAGTTGTTTCAAACCCTAACTTATTTATTTAAACTCATTACATATTTTTTTGGTGTAGTACCAAACTTCTTTTTAAAAGCAGCTATAAAATGACTAGCAGTACTGTACCCAATTTGTACACCAACTTCGTTAACATTAAATTTATTAGATTCTAATAACCTTCTTGCATGCTCCATTTTATAATCAAACAAAAAACTATAGACAGTGTCACCATAAATTTGCTTAAAACCTTCTTTTAGCTTTTTTAGATTTAAGCCAATTTCATTTGCTAATTCTTGTAAACTAGGTGGCTCAGCCATTCTTGAGATAATAATTTCTTTGGCTCTTCTAATTTTTAAGACATTGTCTTCATCAACTAAAAAAGGACAGTATTCACCTTCTGTAGTTTCATCTTTTTGAAAATGTAAACTCAACAACTCATAAACCTTTCCTTTTACATATAATTCTCTAATAGAACTGTTTATGTTAGAATTTATAATTTGTTGTAAAACAATAGCTACAGTTGGTTTTATTTCTGCATCATCATAATATTTTCTGTTACTATTTTCGTTACTTAAAAAAGGAATATAACCTGATTCTTTTGAGAATAAAGAGTGAAACTTTTCTATAGATATCAATAATGATATTAATGTTGTTTTAGGTTGTATTTCTAAATGAATTGGCAAGGTTCTTTGTGGGTTATATAATAAGATGCATCTATTGTCTAAAACGTCAAATGAGTAGTTGCCATTATTAAATAAAAATTTAGAATTACCTCTAATACAAAAATGCATTTGAATAAAGGTACTATCTATATCTCTTTCAAAAACTTCTACATCTTTACTTTCGTTCTGAAAATGAAGCACATAAAACCCTTTTTCTAATGTAATTTCATCTAAAGTACTTTCTCCGACATTTTTAAACATATTAAAATAACTTTTTTAAGTTGTTTTTATTTAGAATGATTCTATATAAAATCAATCAAAAACCTTGTTAATACTGCAAAAATAAGACATTTTGCAAATTTTATCTTAAAATAAACCTTAAAAAACATATACCGTTATAAAAAGTACTTTTAGCGATATTTTTTTATTTATTAAGTTTTTATTTTTGACCGTTCTTAAAAACTATGCAAGAAAAAAAGCAATTAGATTTTTACAACATTGGAGTTAGCTACAAAAAGGCTGACGCAAAAACTCGTGGTAAATTTTCTTTATCTAAAGAAATTCAAGTAGCACTTTTAGAGTTAGCTAAAGAAAAATTATTTACTGGTGTTTTTGTTTTATCTACTTGTAATAGAACAGAAATATCTGGTTTTGCAGAAAGACCATGTCAACTCATAGAGTTGCTATGCGAATTTTCTGAAGGTACAATTCAAGAATTCTCAAAAATTTCTTTTGTCTACAAAAATCAAGAAGCTATAGATCATCTATTTAGAATTGGTACAGGTATAGAAAGTCAAATTTTAGGAGATTATGAAATCGTTGGTCAATTAAGACAATCTTTTAAAATTGCTAAAAAAGTAGGCACTACAAATGCCTATTCAGAACGGTTAGTCAATAGTGTTTTGCAAGCTAGTAAAAAAGTAAAAAACGAAACAAAGATTAGTTCTGGTACAACTTCTGTTTCTTATGCTGCAGTTCAATATTTAATAAATAATTTACCTGATTATAACTCAAAAAACATTTTAGTTTTTGGTTTGGGTAAAATGGGTAAACATACTTGTAAAAACCTAGCAGAATATACACAAAATAAACAAGTTTCTTTAATCAATAGAACTGAAGAAAAAGCTTCAGAATTTGTAAAAGAACATGCAACTATTCGTAAATCTGTTATAGAAAATTTATCTGAAGAAATAGCAAACTCAGATATTCTAATTGTTTCTACTGGAGCAGAATATCCTACAGTAACTTTAAATCACGTAGCTAAAGATAAAAAATTATTAATTCTTGATTTATCAATGCCAGAAAATGTTGATAAAAAAGTAGGAGAACTTGAAAATGTGACTATTATTAATGTAGATGAACTTTCTAAAATAACTGATGAAACTTTAAGTATTCGTCAACAAGAAATACCTTTAGTAGAAGCTATTATTGATACTCATAAACAAGAGTTTAACAATTGGTTAAATATTAGAAGATTTACTCCTACAATTGCTGCTTTAAAAGAGTCTCTAGAAAATATAAAAAATGATGAAATTAATTTTCAAAAAAAGAAAATTAATAATTTTGATGAAGATCAAGCAGAAATTTTAACTTCACGCATTATTCAAAAAATTACAACACAGTTTGTAAAATATTTAAAAGCTGATGATACTGAAGTTTCAGAAAGTATTCAGGTGATTAATAAAGTGTTTCAACACTAAAATAAATTCATGCAAAAAATTATTAGAATAGGAACTCGCGAAAGCCAACTGGCTCTTTGGCAAGCCAATAAAGTGCGCAAAGAATTAACAGAATTAGGCTACGAATCAGAGATTGTTCCTATTAAATCTACAGGAGATATTATTCTAGATAAACCGCTTTACGAGTTAGGGATTACTGGAGTTTTTACAAAGAATTTAGACATTGCTATGTTAAATGGCGATATTGATATTGCTGTACATTCTCTAAAAGATGTACCAACAGTTTTGCCTGAAGGTATAGTGCAAGGTGCTGTTTTAAAACGTGCCAATTATAATGATATTTTAGTTTTAAAAGATACAGAGGAATTTTTTGGGCAACCAAATGGAGTTATTGCAACTGGTAGTTTAAGAAGAAAAGCGATGTGGTTAAATCGTTATCCAACTCATAAGGTTGTAGATTTAAGGGGTAATGTAAATACAAGATTACAAAAACTACAAGATAATGATTGGAATGGAGCTGTTTTTGCAGCTGCTGGCTTAGAAAGAATTGGTAAACGTCCAAAAGGAGCTATCAATTTATCTTGGATGATTCCTGCACCAGCACAAGGGGCAATCATGGTCGCTTGTTTAGAAAACGATCAATATGTAAAAGATGCTTGTGAGCAACTAAACCATTATGAAACTCAGGTTTGTGTTGGTATAGAAAGAGAGTTTTTAAATTTATTAGAAGGTGGTTGTACAGCTCCAATAGGTGCTTTAGCTTATGTTGATGAAAAGACTGAGGAAATCAACTTTAAAGGAGTTTTACTTAAAAAAGATGGCTCTAAAAAAATTACAGTTACCAAAACTGCAAAAATGGGACGTCACAGGTATTTGGCAAAAGATTGTGCAGATTATGTGATTAATAGAGGAGGCAAAGAAATGATGCTAGCAGATATGGAAGGTGAGTCTAACATCAACCATAAAATATTTTCTACAAAAAAATTATCTGAAGCTCAAAAAGACATTTTACCAAATACTATTGGAGTAGAGGATAGCGATTTTATCAAAATTCGATTTAATAGAATAGCTCCTAAGGTTATGAAAGATGAAATTGAAAATGTAATCATCACTAGCCAAAATGGAGTAGAAGCTATGTTAAATTCTTTTACTAAAAATGAGATTAAATTCAAAGATATTTATTGTGTTGGTAGAAGAACAAAGAAGCTGATTGAAAGTAGAATAGGTAAGGTAACTCACGTTGCTAAAAACGCCAAAAAATTAGCAGAATACCTATCAGAAAATCTTAAAAACAAAGAAGTAACCTATTTTTGTTCAGACCTGCATTTAGATATTTTACCTGCGTATTTACAAATGAAAGATATTGTTGTAAATGAGGTTGAAGCCTACAAAACCATGTTAAGTCCAGAAAAAATAGATGATGAAGTATCTGGAGTATTATTTTACAGTCCTTCTGGAATTGATAGTTATTTAAAAGAAAATAATACAGATAAAACTGCTTTTTGTATAGGAGAAACTACAGCTAAAGCTGCAAGAAATCATTTTGAAGATGTACAAGTTGCAAACTTACCAAGTGTTGAAAGCTTATTAGAACTTGTAAAAACACATTATAATTCTTAAAAAATGTTTAGAACAAGAAGATTAAGAAAATCAGATGGAATTAGAAGATTGGTTAGAGAAACCAAATTGTCTGTAGATGATTTTATTTATCCTCTTTTTATTGAAGAAGGAGAAAATATTAAAACAGAAATTGTTTCTATGCCTGGAATTCATCGTTTTTCTTTAGATAGAATTTCTGAAGAGTTAGATGAGGTTGTAGCTCTAAATATTCCTGCTGTATTATTATTTGGTATTCCTTCAACTAAAGATGATGAAGGCACAGAAACTTGGAATGATGATGGAATCATGCAACAAGCAATTCGATTTATTAAAAAGAATTACCCAAGTTTATATGTGATAACTGATGTTTGTTTTTGCGAATATACTTCACATGGGCATTGTGGAATTATTCACGACAATGACGTAGATAATGACGCAACTTTAGTAAATATTGCAAAACAAGTCATCTCACATGCAAAAGCAGGTGTAGATATGGTTGCTCCATCAGGAATGATGGATGGCACTATAGATATGATTCGTCAATCTTTAGATAATACAGGTTTTCCGAATTTACCAATAATGGCATATTCAGTAAAATATGCCTCTGCTTTTTATGGTCCTTTTAGAGATGCAGCAGATTCTGCACCTACTTTTGGTGACAGAAAAACCTATCAAATGGATCCATCAAATAGAGATGAAGGAATGCGTGAAGCTAATTTTGATGATCAAGAAGGAGCAGATATTTTAATGGTAAAACCAGCTTTATCTTATTTAGATATTATTAGAGATTTAAAAAATAATTTTGATAGACCTATAGCATGTTATAATGTAAGTGGAGAATATGCAATGGTTAAAGCAGCTTCAGAAAAAGGTTGGATTGATGGTGAAAAAGTAATGATGGAAAGTTTACTGTCAATGAAAAGAGCTGGAGCAGACATCATCATCACCTATTTTGCAAAAGAAGCTTCAAGAGTACTAAAGACTAAAAACTAAAGATTAACAACTAGCGAAGAATGAGCTTTAAAAAATCAGAAAAACTATATCAAAAAGGATTAACACATTTAGTTGGTGCTGTAAATTCACCTGTTAGAGCATTTGCTTCTGTGGGTGGAAATCCGTTGTTTATTAAAAAAGCAAAAGGCAGTAAGATTATAGATGTAGATGGTAATGAATATGTAGATTTAGTCTTGTCTTATGGCCCAATGATTTTAGGTCACAGACATAAATCCGTAGAAAAAGCAGCAAAAAAAGCATTAAAAAATGGCTATTCTTTTGGGGCTTCTACAGAAAATGAAATTACACTTGCAAAAATAGTGTGTGATGCTTTTCCTGGAATGGATAAAGTCCGTTTTGTAAACTCAGGAACAGAAGCTGTTTTAAGCGGAATACGTTTGGCAAGAGCTTTTACAGGAAAAGACAAAATTATTAAGTTTTCAGGTTGTTATCATGGTCATCAAGATGCATTATTGGTGGCAGCTGGTTCTGGTTTAGCTACTTTAAGTTTACCTGGTTCTAAAGGAGTTCCTGAAGGTGCTGTAAAAAATACTTTAATAGCGGAGTATAATAATTTAGAGAGTGTACAAGCGCATTTTGATAAATACGATGACATTGCAGGAGTAATTATCGAACCAGTAGGTGGAAATATGGGAGTTGTGATTCCTCAAAATAATTTCTTAAAAGATTTAAAAGAATTATGTAAAAAAAACGGGGCTGTTTTAATTGCTGATGAAGTAATGACTGGTTTTCGTTCTAAATTTGGTGGAGCACAAGAAGTACTTGGAGTAGAAGCAGATATTACATGTTTAGGTAAAGTGATTGGTGGAGGTTTCCCTGTTGGGGCTTATGGAGCTAGAAATGAAATAATGAAAAACGTAGCTCCTCTTGGAGGTATGTATCAAGCAGGTACTTTATCTGGAAATCCAATAGCAATGGCTGGAGGAATATCAACATTAACAGAGTTAAAAAGACAAAATCCTTATGAGTTTTTTGATGAAATGGGATCTAAAATTGAAATGATTCTATTAGATGCAGCAAAAAAATACAATGTTGATTTATCTTTAAATAGATTTGGTTCTATGATGAATCCATTTTTCACGAAAGTTAAGGTTACAAATTTTGAACAAGCACAAACTTCTGATACAGAAAAATTTGCAGTTTTCTTTTGGGAGATGATTAATAACGGAGTGTTTTTACCTCCAAGTCAATTTGAAGCTTGGTTTTTATCCTCAGTATTAAGTAAAAAGGATATAAAAATATTTGAAAAGGCAACAAATAAAGCAATGCAAAAAGTTGCTTCTAGTTTTTAGCTATTTACTTTTAGAATGATATTATGAGGAATTTTAGAAAGTTAAAAATTTGGGAACAAGGTATAGAAATTGTTAAGGCAATATACTTGCTTTCTGAAAATTTGCCTTCTAAAGAAAAATTTGGATTAAGAAGTCAAATTACTAGAGCTGCTGTTTCAATTCCTTCAAATATAGCTGAAGGTTGCAGTAGAAATAGTGAGATTGAATTTAAGCGATTTTTAGAAATTGCGATGGGTTCACTTTTTGAAGTTGAAACACATTTAATTATTATCAATCAATTAAATTTAATAAAATCAGAAGATTTAAAGTCAATTTTTGAATTGGTTGCAGTAGAAGGTAAGATGTTTAATGGTTTAATAAATACAATAAAAAATAGCTAAAAGCCAAAGCCAAAAGCTAAAAGCCAATAGCCAAAAGCTATAATATGATTAAAAACGATTTATTTTTAAGAGCATTAAAAGGAGAAACAGTAGATAGACCTCCAGTTTGGATGATGAGGCAAGCAGGTCGTTATTTGCCTGAATTTATGAAGATTAAAGAAAAATATGATTTCTTTACACGTTGTCAAACTCCTGAGTTAGCATCAGGAATTACAGTGCAGCCAATTCGTAGATATGGAATGGATGCAGCTATTTTATTTTCAGATATTTTGGTTATTCCACAAGCCATGAATATTGAAGTGGAAATGAAACCAAATTTTGGTCCTTATTTGCCAAACCCTATTCGAAATCAAAAAGATTTAGATTCAGTTATCATTCCAGATATACAAGGCTCTTTGGGTTATGTGATGGATGCTATTAAAGCAACCAAAGAAAAGCTGAATGATGAAATTCCTTTAATTGGCTTTGCTGGATCACCTTGGACAATTTTATGTTATTGTGTGCAAGGTCAAGGTTCTAAGAATTTTGATAAAGCAAAACAACTTTGTTTTACAAATCCGATACTAGCACATTCATTATTGCAAAAAATTACTGACACAACTATTGCTTATTTAAAAGAAAAAGTTAAAGCAGGAGTTAATGCAGTTCAAGTTTTTGATTCTTGGGGAGGTATGTTATCTCCAACAGATTATCAAGAGTTTTCTTGGCAATACATTCAGCAAATTATTAATGCTTTAAAAGATGAAGCTCCAGTAATTGCTTTTGGTAAAGGGTGTTGGTTTGCACTCAATGAAATGTCTAAATCAGGAGCTTCTGCTTTGGGTGTAGATTGGACTTGTTCTGCAAGAAATGCTCGTTATTTATCAGGAGGAAAAATTACATTACAAGGTAATTTTGATCCATCAAGATTATTTTCATCACCAAAAGAAATTAAAAAAATGGTGACACAAATGATAAATGAGTTTGGTAAAGATAGATACATTGTTAATCTAGGTCATGGAATTCTACCAAATATTCCTGTTGAAAATGCGAAAGCATTTGTAGATGCTGTAAAAGAATATAAAGTCTAAATTCATGTCTTTTAAGGATTTGATAAAAACCATAAAAATTGGTCAAGTAAAACAATTGATCATTTGGTTTTTTAAACATCCTTTCTTTTTAGTAGCTACTGTTTATGCTACTTTAATAACGATAAGAATTGCTCAGAGAGAGTTTCCAGGTATACATGGTAAACATAATAAAGCAAATGCTTTTAGACATGCTTTATGGAATGTACTCATAGCAAAAAAGTGTAAAAGATTTAGTAATCATTTACCAAAAGTGATGAATTGGACTACAACTTTTACAAATTGGCATGAAGATTTTCTGAAAAACGAAGATCTACCACGTTTTATGGATTTACATAATAATGAAATTGGTAGAAAATTATTTGTAGCTTGGAAAGATCAAAATACTGAAAGTCTGGTAAAACTGTTAAAAGTAGAGTTGTCTAATGCAAAGAAAATATCTAAGCTTAATAATCTTAATCAAATTGAGAATTTGGTATTTTTGGAAGACTAATTCAATAATAGTATGATTAAAAATATCATTTTAGGAATAAAAGAATATAGTGGAGTTTTTGGTTTAATTTCTAAACTTAAACTTTGGAAATACTTTTTTATTCCTATGATAATAAGTCTTGTAACCGCAATTTTAATTGGTGTAGAAGCTTATGCTTTATCAGATAATGTTGGCAGTTTTATTTCAAAAGCATGGATTTGGGAATGGGGTAAAGAAACTTTTACAAGTATTAGTAACTTTATTGGAGGTGCCATTGTTTTAATTATTGGTTTAATTTTATATAAACATATTGTAATGGGTTTATCTGCACCTTTTATGAGTCCTGTTTCAGAAAAAATCGAAAAACATTTTTATGGAGATGTTTCTTATAAGCATAGAAATACAACTAATACAGAGCAATTAATAAGAGGTTTAAGATTAAATATTAGAAACTTAATTAAAGAGTTACTTATTTCTTTACCTATTTTATTATTAAAATTTATACCAATTGTAAATATATTTTCTACTCTTTTATTGTTTTTAGTTCAAGCTTATTATGCAGGTTTTGGAAATATAGATTATACTTTAGAGCGCCATTTAAAGTATAAAGAAAGTATAGAATTTGTCTCTAAAAATAAAGGATTTGCAATAGGTAATGGAATTGTTTTTATGTTGTTTTTGTTAATACCTATTGTGGGTATCATCATTGTTTTACCACTTTCTGTAACAGCTGCATCTACTAAGACATTAAAATTAATTCATGGAAAAACAGAACTAGTTTATGAAAAATAAATTTTATACATATATAGAAAGTCTTCAAGATACCATAACCTCAATATTAGAAAAAGTAGATGGTAAAGCAACTTTTCAAGAAGATATTTGGAAAAGAGAAGAAGGTGGTGGAGGTAGAACTAGAGTCATTGAAAATGGTGCTGTTTTTGAAAAAGGAGGTGTAAATATATCAAAGGTTTTTGGAGAATTGCCTGAACCATTAAGAAAACAATTTGGGGTAAAAGAAGGCGATTTTTTTGCTTGTGGTTTAAGTTTAGTTTTGCATCCTAAAAATCCTTTTGTACCCACAGTTCATGCAAATTGGCGTTATTTTGAAATGTATGATGAAGCAGGAAATATTGTTACACAATGGTTTGGTGGTGGTCAAGATTTAACACCTTATTATTTGTTTGATGAAGATGCAATTCATTTTCATACAGTTTGTAGAAATGCTTGTGATAAACATCATCCAGAATTTTATCCAAAATTTAAGGAAACTTGCGATAACTATTTTTGGAATACACATAGAAATGAAGCTCGTGGAATTGGTGGTTTGTTTTTTGATTATTTAAAAGAGACTGAAGAGTTCTCTATAGCAGATAGATATAATTTTGTTACAGAAGTTGGCAATAGTTTTTTAGAAAGCTATGTACCTATTGTTGAAAAACGAAAACAAATTTCTTTTAACAAAAAGCATAAAGATTGGCAAGAGGTAAGAAGAGGTAGGTATGTAGAATTTAATTTGGTTCATGATAGAGGAACTTTATTTGGTTTAAAAACTAATGGAAGAATAGAAAGTATCTTAATGAGTTTACCACCAATTGTACAATGGAAATACAATCATCATCCAGAAGAAAATTCTGAAGAAGCAAAACTTATACAAGTGCTTAAAAAACCTAAAGTTTGGATATAAAAAAAGGCTACAATAGTGTAGCCTTTTTCTTTTATCATGTAATAGATTAAAAACTAATAACAGCTTCTAAAACATAACCACTTACATCTGTACCAGATAAAACTGCAGGTGTCCAAGCATTTGGAGACCAAGCACCCATGTCAGAATTGTAAGATTGATTCATCATTTCAAATTTCATTAATATATTCTTTGTCATAAACCAACTTACACCAAAATTAGTTCTATTTATTTTTTGTGTATTTGGCTGATTTGCTCCAGAAGCATAATCTCTATTTCCTTTTACAGAATTGAATCTACCTCCTAAATAAAATTGGTTTTTTGTACCAAATCTATAGATAACTTCTGTACCAAATTGAGTAAACTTTCCATCATTATTTCCTTCAGCTTTACTTCCTTTACTAACTTCATAAATTCCAAATAACTCAAAATTATTGTACTTAATAAATGGGTTAAATTGATAAGAGAAATTTTTATTAAATCCTGGATTAAAACGTCCAGCAAAGTCTCCACCTTCAACTAAATTACCATTATTGTTGTAGTTTATTTTAAAGTAAATTTAATAAGCATTGTAAGCTTAGCTTATGACATTTGTCATAATTCTGTTTTATAAAGAAGTTGAGCGAATTATATCATTTTAAAATAATGATATTGTGTAATTTATGTTTTTATGAATTTTAGAAATAATCAATTTTTATGTTTTAAAGTTTTAAGGCTTGTTTCTATTAAATAATTCATAATAATTTCAACTTTTTAGTAATTTTGAATATGATTATGATAATGAAAAACCCTTATATTTATTGATAATGTAAATATGTAGTGTTTTAATTTTGTTAAAAAAGATACTTAAATAACTAAATGAGGCTAAATTTTAGTATTTTTGCATTTCAAAAAAAATCGACTGTAAAATGGCAAGATTTGAATTAAAACTACCTAAAATGGGTGAAAGTGTTGCTGAAGCAACTATAACTTCTTGGTTAAAAGAAGTTGGAGATACTATAGAATTAGATGAGGCTGTTGTAGAAATTGCAACAGATAAAGTAGATTCTGAAGTGCCTAGTGAAGTAGAAGGAACTTTAATTGAAATTTTGTTTGAAAAAGATGCAGTTGTTGGTGTAGGTGAAACCATTGCAATTATAGAGACAGAAGGTGAAGGAAGCTCAGAAGATAATGTGCAAGAAAAGTTAGCAGAGACTAAAGGTAATGTTGAGGCTAGTGATATCCAAGAAGTAGAAAAAACTATTGAAAAAGCTGTAGAAGTAAAAGCGACACCAATAGCTAAAACTTCTGACTCTGGTAAATTTTATTCACCTCTAGTTAGAAATATTGCTGAAACAGAAGGCGTTTCTATGGATGAACTAGAAGCTATAATTGGTTCTGGTAAAGATGGCAGAGTTACTAAAGATGATATTCTAGGTTATTTAGAGAATAGAGGTTCTTCTGCAAAGGCTTCAACAGTTCAACAAGAGAAGCCTATAGTTGTTGAGGTTAAGAAAAATGAACAAAAACCAGTTGCTAAAGCTGCACCTGTATCTGTTAATGGTGGTGATGAAATCTTAGAAATGAGCAGAATGGGTAAATTAATTGCTAAGTATATGGTTGATTCTGTACAGACTTCTGCACACGTACAATCATTTATAGAAATTGATGTTACTAATATTGTTAAATGGAGAAATAAGGTAAAAGATGCTTTCTTTAAAAGAGAAGGAGAAAAATTAACTTTTACTCCGATTTTAATGCAAGCTGTTGCTTCTACTATTAAGAAGTATCCATTAATTAATATTCAGGTTAAAGGCGATAGTATTGTTAAAAAGAAGAATATAAATTTAGGTATGGCAGCTGCTTTACCAGATGGAAATTTAATAGTACCTGTAATAAAAAATGCAGATCAGCTAAATTTAGTGGGTATGACTAAATCTGTTAACGATTTAGCAAATAGAGCAAGAAATAATGCTTTAAAACCAGACGAAATTCAAGAAGGTACTTATACTGTAACTAATGTAGGTAGTTTTGGTTCTGTTATGGGTACTCCAATTATTAATCAACCGCAAGTAGCTATTTTAGCTTTAGGTGCTATTAGAAAAGTACCAGCTGTTATCGAAACTCCAGAAGGAGATTTTATTGGAATTAGACAAAAAATGTTTGTATCTCATTCTTATGACCATAGAGTAGTAAATGGAGCATTAGGAGGTATATTTATAAAAACATTAAAAGAAACTTTAGAAGCTTGGGATGTAAACCAAGATTTTTAAATAACAATCATTTGAATTAATAAAAAAAAGCTCAGATTTATCTGAGCTTTTTTATTTTCAAATCAAATTCAGGTTAGATTTTAATAAATTTTTAAAGCTAAGCTAGCTTTAAATAGATAAGAAAAAACCCAAACAATTTAGTTTGGGTTTTTATTTTTAAGATTCTGTTTCAGTTCTTGTTTCAGGTTTTTTTTCACCTTTTTTAATTTTTATGGTGAGTTCGTCTTTCTTGGTATCGAAATCCATAAATATACTATCTCCTTCAGATAAATTAGAGTTTACAATCTCTTCAGCAAGGGCATCTTCAATATATTTTTGAATAGCTCTTTTTAAAGGTCTTGCACCATACTTTTTATCAAAACCTTTATCAGCAATATAATCTTTTGCTTCATCAGTTAAATTTAGTGTATAACCTAAATCTAAGATTCGTTTTAATAGTTTGTCTAATTCTATATCAATAATAGAGTGTATGTCTTGTCTTTCTAGTGCATTAAATACAATTACATCATCTATTCTGTTTAAAAATTCTGGAGCAAAAGATTTCTTTAAAGCGCCTTCGATTACAGATTTTGCATGAGCATCTGCTTGTGCTGCTTTAGAAGATGTGCCAAAACCAACTCCACCTCCAAAATCTTTTAATTGACGAGCACCAATATTAGAAGTCATAATTATTATGGTGTTTCTAAAGTCAATTTTACGTCCAAGACTATCTGTAATATAACCATCATCTAAAATCTGTAATAACATATTAAACACATCTGGATGTGCTTTTTCTATCTCATCTAACAAAACAACAGAATATGGTTTTCTACGAACCTTTTCAGTTAATTGTCCTCCTTCTTCATAACCTACATATCCTGGAGGAGCACCAATTAAACGAGATATAGCAAATTTCTCCATATACTCACTCATGTCAATTCTTATTAAAGAATCTTCTGAGTCAAATAATTCTTTTGCTAAAACTTTTGCTAATTGTGTTTTACCTACTCCTGTTTGACCTAAAAAGATAAATGATCCAATTGGTTTGTTTGGGTCTTTTAATCCAACTCTGTTTCTCTGAATAGCCTTTACAACTTTACTAACAGCTTCATCTTGCCCAATTACTTTACCTTTAATCATGCTAGGTAGTTCATGTAATCTGTGGCTTTCTGCTTCTGCAACTCTGTTTACAGGTATTCCTGTCATCATAGAAACAACTTCTGCAACATTATCTTCAGTTACAATTTCTCTATTTAGTTTAGAATCATCTTCCCATTGTTTTTGAGCAGAATTTAATGCTGCTTCCATATTTTTTTCATCATCTCGTAACTTAGCAGCTTCTTCATATTTTTGACCATTTACTGCTTTGGTTTTTTTATCTCTGATGATTTCTAATTGAGCTTCTAACTCTAAAACTTGTTTTGGAACAACAATATTTGTGATATGAATTCTAGAACCAGCTTCATCTAAAGCATCAATAGCTTTGTCTGGCAGGTATCTGTCTGTCATGTATCTATTCGTTAATTTTACACAAGCTTCAATAGCATCATCTGTAAAATTAACATGATGATGTTCTTCGTATTTACCTTTAATATTATGTAAAATTTGAATAGTTTCTTCTACTGTAGTTGGGTCAACAATTACTTTTTGAAAACGACGCTCTAAAGCACCATCTTTTTCGATATTTGTTCTAAACTCATCTAATGTAGTAGCGCCTATACATTGTATTTCTCCTCTTGCCAAAGCAGGTTTTAACATATTAGATGCATCTAAAGAACCAGTGGCACCACCTGCACCAACTATAGTATGAATTTCATCTATAAAAAGAATAATGTCATCATTTTTTTCAAGTTCATTCATTAAAGCCTTCATACGCTCTTCAAACTGACCTCTATATTTTGTGCCAGCAACTAAACTTGCTAAGTCTAGAGAAACAATTCGTTTGTCAAATAAAATTCTTGATACTTTTCTATCAACAATTCTAAGAGCTAAACCTTCAGCTATGGCAGATTTACCAACACCAGGTTCACCAATTAACATTGGATTGTTCTTTTTTCTTCTACTTAAAATCTGAGAAACACGTTCTATTTCTTTTTGACGACCAACAACAGGGTCTAACTTATCTAATTCAGCAAGTGCCGTTAAATCACGTCCAAAATTGTCTAAAACAGGGGTTTTAGATTTTTTATTGGCTTTAGATTTTGGAGTTTGCTCAAAAGGATTTTGCTTGTCTGATGCATACTCATCATCAGATGGTGTTTCTGCAATTGGGTTTGAAGGTAAATCTACATTTGCATCATCTACATGTAACTGTTTGTATAAAGCCTTAGCTTCATCATAATTTACATGATATTTCTGAATTAACTTTGTGGTTGGGTCATTCTCATTTCTTAACACACATAATAATAGGTGTGCAGTATCAATAGATTCACTCTGATATAGTTTTGCTTCTAAAAAAGTAGTTTTTAAAGCCTTTTCTGCTTGTCTAGTTAAATGCAAACTTTTTTTACCAGCGCTCTCTGATATTGATGGGTTTACAGGATTTAACTGTTCTAGTTTTTTACGCAACAAAGCTAGATCAACATCAAATGCTGTTAATATTTCTATTGCTTTTCCTTCGCCTTTTCTAATTAATCCTAATAACAAATGCTCAGTACCAATAAACTCATGTCCTAATCGTAATGCCTCTTCTTTACTAAAAGTTATTACATCTCTTACTTTTGGTGAAAAATTATCGTCCATATTTCTTTCTATAATGCTATAAATTTAGTCCTTTTTTCTTCATTATAATTACAAAAAAAGTGCCAAGCTTAAAACCTGACAGTTTGACTACCATTACAAGGTAGAAAACTCTATGAAATCAAACAAATAATTTGCTGTTAAAAATTATTAAAAAATGTTAATAACTATAAGGCTTTACTAAGGGTAAAACCTTTGTAAAAAGTGCTAGAAATAGTATCTTGCCTTGTTTTAAAAAAATCAATTAATTCAAATAGAGAATATATATGGCAGATGGAGAAAAGTTAATTCCAATTAACATTGAAGAGCAGATGAAATCTGCTTACATCGATTATTCGATGTCAGTGATAGTATCAAGAGCATTACCTGATGTAAGAGATGGTTTAAAACCAGTTCACAGAAGAGTTTTATATGGTATGCACGAATTAGGAATTAAAGCTACTGGAGCGTATAAAAAATCAGCAAGAATTGTAGGTGAAGTATTAGGTAAGTATCATCCTCATGGAGATACATCTGTTTACGATTCTATGGTACGTATGGCTCAAGATTGGAGTGTACGTTATATGATGGTAGATGGTCAAGGGAATTTTGGTTCTGTAGATGGAGATTCACCAGCAGCAATGCGTTATACTGAGGTGAGAATGCAGAAAATATCTGAAGAAATGTTAGCAGATATTGAAAAAGAAACTGTAGATCATACCTTAAATTTTGATGATACATTACATGAACCTACTGTATTGCCTACAAGAATACCAAATCTATTGGTAAATGGAGCTTCTGGTATTGCAGTAGGTATGGCTACAAATATGGCACCTCATAACTTAACAGAAGTTATAGATGGTACAGTAGCTTATATTGATAATAGAGATATTGAGATTGATGAGTTAATGCAACACGTAAAAGCACCAGATTTTCCAACAGGTGGTATTATCTATGGTTATGATGGTGTTAGAGATGCTTTTCATACTGGTAGAGGTCGTATTGTAATGCGAGCAAAAGCCAATATAGAAGAGGTAAAAGGGCGTGAATGTATCATCGTTACAGAAATACCTTATCAAGTTAACAAAGCAGATATGATTAAGAAAACTGCTGATTTAGTTAATGAGAAAAAATTAGTAGGTATTGCAAATATTAGAGATGAGTCAGATAGAAATGGAATGCGTATAGTTTATATTTTAAAACGTGATGCGATTCCTAATATCGTTTTAAATAAACTTTTTAAATACACGCAGCTTCAGACTTCTTTTAGTGTAAATAATATTGCATTAGTTAAAGGTAAACCAGAGCAATTAAATTTAAAACAACTTATACATTATTTTGTAGAACATAGACATGAGGTAGTTGTAAGAAGAACTGAATACGAACTTAAAAAAGCAGAGGCTAGAGCTCATATTTTAGAAGGTCTAATTATAGCATCTGACAATATAGATGAAGTAATTGCATTAATAAGAGGTTCTAAAAATGCAGACGAAGCTCGTGAAAAATTAATAGAACGTTTTGAGCTTACAGAAATTCAGGCAAAAGCGATTGTAGAAATGCGTTTACGTCAGTTAACAGGTCTAGAACAAGACAAGTTAAGAGCTGAGTTTGAAGAAATCATGAAGACGATTGCTGATTTAAAAGATATTTTAGAAAACGAGCCAAGACGTTACCAAATTATAAAAGACGAACTTTTACATATTAAAGAAAAATATGGTGATGAAAGAAGATCTACAATAGAATATGCTGGAGGTGATATGAGAATCGAAGATATGATTCCTAATCATAAAGTTGTAGTTACAATTTCTAATGCTGGTTATCTAAAACGTACAAATCTTGATGAATATAAAGTTCAAAATAGAGGAGGTAGAGGTCAAAAAGGAGCAACAACAAGAAATGAAGATTTCTTAGAACACTTGTTTGTGGGTACAAACCACCAATATATGTTGTTCTTTACTCAAAAAGGTAAAGTATTCTGGATGCGTGTTTATGAAATTCCTGAAGGTGGAAAAAACACTAAAGGAAGAGCAATGCAGAACTTGATTAATATCGAACAAGATGATAAAGTAAAAGCATTCTTAGTAACGCAAGACCTAAAAGACGAAGATTATATTAATAGTCATTATGTGATTATGGCTACTAAAAAAGGGCAAGTTAAAAAGACTTCTTTAGAGCAATATTCTAGACCAAGAACTAATGGTATTAACGCTATTACAATTAAAGAAGGTGATGAGCTGTTAGAAGCTAAACTAACAACAGGAGATAGCCAAGTAATGTTAGCCTTAAAGTCTGGTAAAGCAATTCGTTTCGAAGAAGAGAAAACTAGACCAATGGGAAGAACAGCTTCAGGTGTAAGAGGTATTACTTTACAACACGAAAATGATGAGGTAATTGGTATGGTTTCTGTAAATGATTTTGAAAGTGATATTCTTGTTGTTTCTGAAAAAGGATATGGAAAACGTTCGAGTGTAGAGGATTATAGAATTACCAATAGAGGAGGTAAAGGTGTAAAGACTTTGAATATCTCAGAAAAAACGGGTAATTTAGTAGCTATTAAAAATGTAGATGATAATAACGATTTAATGATTATTAATAAGTCTGGAATTGTTATTAGAATGTCTGTAGAAGATTTAAGAGTTATGGGACGTGCAACTCAAGGGGTTCGTTTAATTAACATTAAAGATGACGATAGTATTGCTGCTGTTGCTAAAGTAGTTAATGAAGAAGGAGATAATGACTCTGATGAAACAGAAAATGGCACGGAAATTGAAAACAGTAATAACGAAAACTAAAAATTAGAATTAAATTAATTAACAAATAAAATGAAGAAACAAATATTAGCGCTGGCTGTTGGATTTATGTCGGTTGTAACGTTTGCGCAAAAAAAAGAACTAAGAGCAGCTGAAAAAGCTTTAAGTAAAAGTGATTACAAAACTGCTATGGCTAGTTTAGAGTCTGTTAAAGGAATGCTTGCAGATATGGAAGAAAAATATAAATCGCAATATTATTTTTTAAATGCTCAAGTATTAAGTGGTAAAAATGATTTACAAGGAGCTGCAGAAGCATTTAATCAATTATTTGATTACGAAAAACAAACAGGTAAAAAAAGGTATTCTAAAGAAGCTGAACCAATGTTAATGTCTGTTATTCAAAAAGTTTCTCAAAGAGCTATTAACTTGTATAATAACGATAAAGATTTTAAAAATGCAGCTAAAGACTTTTATTTAACTTATAAGTTAAGTCCTAAGGATACAAGTTTTTTATATAATGCAGCTGTTAGTGCTTCATTAGCTAAAGAATATGATACTTCTTTAGAATATTATAAAGAGTTACAAAAACTTGGTTATACAGGTATTACTACAGAATATTACGCTACTAACAAAGAAACAGGTGTTGTAGAAAATTTAGGTACAAAAGATCAAAGAGATTTTATGATTAAATCTGGTCAATTCATGAAACCAGAAGATAAAAGTACTGAGTCTAAACAGGGAGATATTATAAAAAATATAGGTTATATATACATTAGCCAAGGTAAAACACAAGAAGCTATTTCTGCAATAACAGAAGCGAGAAAAACAAACCCTAAAGACTTAAACTTAATTCTTAATGAAGCTCAATTATATATTAAATTAGAGAAGATGGATAAGTTTGCTCAGTTAATGAAAGAAGCTATTGAGTTAGATCCAAATAACCCAACTTTATTTTTTAATCTTGGTGTTGTTAACCAAAATGAAAATAAAACAGAAAAGGCTATTGGGTATTACAAAAAAGCAATAGAATTAAAGCCAGATTATGGTGATGCTTATATGAATTTAGCTGTTGCTATCTTATCTGGAGAAAAAGCTATAGTTGATGAAATGAACAAAAACTTATCTAACTTTAAAAAATATGAAGAGTTAGAAGAGAAACAAAAAGCATTATATAGAAGAGCTTTACCTTACTTAGAAAAAGCAGATGAAATAAAAAGATCAGAAGATACTGTTAAGTCTCTTTTAAACATTTATGATATTCTATTAATGGAAGAAAAAGCAGATAAATTAAGACCTATCTATAAAAAAATGAGAGGCCAATAAGCTTATCAAATAGTATAAAAAAAACCGAAATTCTTAAGTTTCGGTTTTTTTTATGAGAATAAAAAAGTTAGTTAATACTGAATAGTAAACTTCTCAGCTATTAATTTCTTTACTTACATTATCATCCTGTATTTGTTCAGCATAATAAATATCACTAAAACTATAGTCTTTAAAAGGATTTAAAAAACTAAGATTTAAAATAATTAGTGATAAAAGAAAAGTAAGAAAAAGGCAAAAAAAGTGTTGATAAAAAAGCATCCTTTAGAATTAGACTATGTTTTTTTATCCACTTTATCATTTTAAATTATTCTTTTAATTATTCTAAGTTTATGAGTGTGTTTTTGTAATTCAGCGTTATAAATTCCACTATGGTCTAAGGTATCAATTCTAACTTTACCATGAGCATGTATAATTTGGTAGTTATTTAAAATAATACCAACATGTGTAATTTCTCCTTCATCATTATCAAAAAAAGCTAAATCTCCTGGTTCACTTTCTTCAATAAAACTTAATACTTCACCTTGTGTAGCTTGCTGGTTAGCATCTCTTAAAAGTTTGTAACCACAAAGTTTATAAACCATTTGTGAAAAACCAGAGCAATCAATTCCAAAAGGAGTTTTACCACCCCAAAGATAAGGAGTGTTTAAATAGGTAAATGCTTTATGAATTATTTTGTCTTTGTCTAAAGTTCCTTTTGATATTTTGCCTTCAAAATTAAAGATAGAAGTATTAATCTTTAACGTGTTATTCTCATAAAAAGGAAGGTTAGCTCCTAAAGGTATTGTAATTAAATCGTTGTTTTTAGTTGATATAAAATCTATAATTTCATTAGATAGGGTATATTCATCATTTACTATTCTTTCATAAATATCTTCAGAAATTTCTTGAAATTGTAGATGATGAATATATCCTTCAAAATTATCAAAACTTAACTTTATTTTACTCCATTCTTTGTCTTTTTCGAGTATTGTAAAATGCTCGCCAAATAAAACCTGATTTGTCATTTCTGACTGATGAGAAGGTTCTTTACGTAAAGGCACAATACCAAGATTACAAATTCCGTTAAACAAATTCTTAGGTTTAAATATTTTCTAATATCATTGCACTAGCACCACCACCTCCATTACAAATAGCAGCTGCTCCAAATTTAGCATTATTTTGTTTTAAAATAGAAATCAATGCCATAACTATTCTAGCACCTGAAACCCCTAAAGGATGACCTAAAGAAACTGCACCACCATTTACATTTACTTTTGCGCTATCTAAACCTAATATTTTCATATTAGCTAAACCCACCACAGAAAAAGCTTCATTTAACTCAAAATACTCTACATCATTTATAGTTAAATTAGCTTTTGCTAATGCTTTTGGTAATGCTTTAGCAGGAGCTGTAGTAAACCACTTTGGTTCATGAGCAGCATCTGCATAACTTGTAATTTTAGCAAGAGGGTTTACATTTAATTCTTTTGCTTTTTCTAAAGACATTAATACTAAAGCTGCACCACCATCATTAATAGTAGAAGCATTAGCAGCAGTAACAGTTCCATCTTTTGTAAAAGCAGCTCTTAATGAAGGTATTTTCTCCATTTTTACATTTTTATACTCTTCATCTTCAGAAAAAATAATTGGTTCTCCACGTCTTTGAGGAATTTCTACAGGAACTACTTCATCAGCAAATTTTCCTGAAGCCCAAGCCTTTTGAGATCTTTTATAAGATTCTATAGCAAAATTATCTTGGTCTTCTCTAGAAAAATCATATTCAACAGCACATGCATCAGCACAAACACCCATAGCTACTTTGTCATAAGCATCCACTAATCCGTCTTTTTGCATGCCATCTTCCATGGTAACTGGCCCAAATTTTGTGCCCATTCTTGCATGTTGGTAATGAGGAATATTACTCATGTTTTCCATACCACCTGCAACAACAATGTCTGCATCACCTAAAGCTATTGTTTGGGCAGCTAACATTATAGATTTCATCCCAGAAGCACAAACTTTATTTACTGTTGTACATGGTACACTGTCAGGAATACCTGCATGTATTGCAGCTTGTCTAGCAGGTGCTTGTCCTAAACCAGCAGAAACTACATTTCCCATAAAAACTTCTTGAACTAATTTTGGGTCTAAATTTATTTTTTTAAGTGCACCTTCTATAGCAACAGCACCTAGTTTTGTTGCAGGTATACTAGATAAACTTCCCATAAAACTACCTATTGGTGTTCTAGCAATTGAAACAATTACAACTTCCTTCATCCTTAAATATCATTAATGTTTATTGTGTGTATAGTAGCACAAAAATAACCAAATTATATCAAAAGCTTTTCTTAATAGAATCGTAATTTTAAAGCTTCGTTTTTTTACTGTAAGTTTGTTGTATCTAGATACTTTTTTATGAGTGAGTTTGTAAATAAAATTTATAGAAATAATACCATTATTTATAAGGTAATCTTATTTCTTGTTAGTACAATCGCTATTGTTTATCTGTTTCCAAAAGGTGGTCAATTTAAATATGAATTTAATAATGGTCAATTATGGAGGTATGATAATTTGTATGCGCCTTTTGATTTTGCTATTCAAAAATCTGAAGAAGAAATTACAATAGAAAAGAAAGAAATAGAAGTTAATGCTAAATTATATTTTAAGTATAACAAAGAGGTAGTTGAAAAAGTAAAACAAGATTTTGAAAATAGTTTGTCAAAATTTAAAACAAACGATTCTTTAACTATAGATGAAGTTCAAAAGTTTAAAAAATTAGGATCTACAATAATTAGCCAAGTATACAATGATGGTTTTTTAGAATCTGTGAGTGAAAGTAGAATAGATGACCAAAATGACATCATTTCTATTAAAAAAGAAAATGAAGTTAAAGATATACCTTTTAAAAACCTTAATACTTCAAAAGAAGTGTTAAGTATTATAAATTCTAATTTAAAAACAATAAAATCTCAATATAAAAGTAACTTATTACTAGATGAGTTAGCAGGTATTATTAAACCTAATATTACTTTTGATAATGAGCTTACAAATAAAATCATAGAAAAGAGTATTGATGGTATTTCATATACAAAAGGCAAGGTTTCTTCAGGAGAACTTATCATATTAAAAGGGGACATTGTTGAAGGTAAAAAATTAGCCATATTAAATTCACTTAAAAGTGAATCTGAGTCTCAAATTTGGTCTGAGTCTAATTACAATTGGATTGTTTTTGGTTATACCATTTTAGTCTCTTTAGCACTTTTGATGTTATTATTGTTTTTACATAAATATAGAATTGAAATCTATAACAACAACAATAAAGTAACATTTATTTTCTTTAATATTTTTGCAATAATATTTATTCAGACTTTAGTTATAAAATATAATTCTGATTACTTATATATTGTACCATTAAGTATACTTCCAATCATTTTAAAAGCATTTTTTGATGCAAGGTTAGGTTTGTTTGCTCATGTTCTAACAGTATTGCTTTTAGGATATATTGTACCCAATAGTTTTGAGTTTATATATCTGCATATTATTGCTGGTATTGTTACTATTTTAACGGTTTCAGAACTTTATAAAAGGGCAAATTTATTTATTTCTGTTGCCCAGATTACTGTTATTTACATGCTAACTTATTTTGCCTTTTCAATAATAAAAGAAGGTAATGCATCTCAGATTAATTGGGACTATTTTATGCTATTTGCTGCTAATGGATTGCTTTCATTTTTATCGATTATTTTAATTTACATTTATGAAAAAGTTTTTGGGTTAGTTTCTGATGTAACTTTATTAGAATTATCAAATACAAATACACCTTTATTAAGAGAACTTAATGAGAAAGCACCAGGAACATTTCAGCATTCTATGCAAGTTGCAAATTTAGCAGAGGCTGCAGCTAATGAAATAGGAGCTAATTCTATGTTAGTAAGAACAGGAGCATTGTATCATGATATAGGTAAAATGGCTAATCCAATGTATTTTATAGAGAATCAAACTACTGGCGTTAATCCTCATAATGATTTGTCACCTTCAGATAGTGCAAAAATTATAATAGATCATGTAATTCTTGGTGTAGAAATAGCTAAAAAGAATAATTTACCAGATAGGATTATAGATTTTATAAGAACACATCATGGAACAAGTACCACTTATTATTTTTTAAGAAAAGAACAAGAGTTAAATCCAAATACAAAAGTAAAAGTAGAAAAATTTCAATATAAAGGTCCTATACCATTTTCAAAAGAAACGGCTATTTTAATGATGTGTGATGCTGCTGAAGCTGCTTCTAAAAGTTTAAAAAATCCAACAGCTCAAAGTATTAACGATTTAATAGACAAGATAGTAAGTAAGCAAGTTTCCAATAACCAATTTGTAAACTCAGATATTACTTTTAGAGAAATAAATATTATTAGAAAAGTGATTAAGAAAAAATTGATGAATATTTATCATTTAAGAGTAGAATATCCTGAATAAAAAATAAAAAAACCTTGCTAAATTGTAATTGTAATCTTACATTTGCACTCGCAATTTTTATTTCATCAATTAATTGTTGAAATTTAAGGAGAGGTGGCAGAGTGGTAATGCAGCAGATTGCTAATCTGTCGACCTTTTTGGTCGCCAGGGTTCGAGTCCCTGTCTCTCCGCAAATTGCTTTCGGGGTGTAGCGTAGCCCGGTTATCGCGCCGCGTTTGGGACGCGGAGGTCGCAGGTTCGAATCCTGCCACCCCGACATTTTAGAGTTACTGGTCGCGTAGCTCAGTTGGATAGAGCATCTGCCTTCTAAGCAGACGGTCACAGGTTCGAATCCTGTCGCGATCACATAAAGCCTTACTAAAAAGTAAGGCTTTTTTGTTTTTTGTATCTAATAAATATTTGTATTTAACTTAGGATTAGTATTTTAAAAAATTATTTGTTTTTTTCAACAAATTCATCAGAAGCAAAATAAATTTCTTTATGAGTCCATCTTTTTTGAAGGTTTTTCAAAGAATATTTAAAATATTAAAAATCTTTTCTATCAATATTTGTCCAACCTATTTCTGCATAAGCAGCTATTCTAGGAAAGGTTTGATAATGCATGTTACCATTAGTAGGTATCCATTCTCCCCACATTTGGCACCCTAGACCAATAATTTTATTATGGTATTTTTTATCTAAGTCTTTTAGAATAGGATTAAAAGAATACGCTTTTGATAAAGGTAAGTTTTTGTACTTATAATCTAAATAGGTGTAGGAGTGAAGTGAGTTTACAATTTCATATCCATTACTAGCAGCTGTTGTTGCAAGGTTAACATCACCTTTCCAAAGATGAATAATTGTTTCTTTAGCTAATTTTTGAGAGGTTTCTGTGTCTTTCTTATCTTGATAATGATGTAAATTATGTCCCATAATTTCATTCCAGCCCATCATTCTTCTTCCTTTGCTTTGTAAATATTTAGAAATACTATTGGTAAAGTAAACTAGTAAATCTGCAGGGGTTTTTAATTTTTTTTATTCATATATTTTAGAACTGAAGTAGATGCTTTCCAATGGTTATATTTTACTTCATCTCCGCCAATATGAATAACTTTTGAAGGAAATAATGCGATTACTTCATCTAAAACATCAGTTAAAAATTCATATACTCTAGGGTTTGTTACATCGTAAACATCTTTTCCAACACCAAATTTAATAGGAACTTCGATTTCTTTCTTTGAGGCACCTAACCAAGAATAAGAAGCTATTGCAGCTGTAGAATGTCCTGGCATTTCAATTTCTGGGACTATTGTAATATGTCTATCTGCAGCATAGTTTATAATTTCTTTAATTTGCTCTTGGTTATAAAAGCCTTCATGTGGTTCTTCTGATTGTATAGGGCTTTCCCATTGTAAAGGTCCTATTTGAGTACTTTTTCTTTTAGATCCAATTTCTGTAAGCTTTGGATATTTTTTTATTTCTATTCTCCATCCTTGATCGTCTACCAAATGCCAGTGAAATACATTCATTTTTAGATAAGCCATTTCATCTAAAAGCATTTTTACTTGTTCCATTCCTTTAAAATAACGAGCTTCATCTAACATAAAAGCTCTCCATTTAAAATTTGGTTTATCTTCAATTTTTAAATTTTTGACTTCAATATATTTTTCATATTTAGAATAGTATGCATTAAAGGAACAAAGTTGTTTTAAAGTTTGTAAACCATAAAACCATCCTTTTTTAGAATTTGCACAAATAATAATATTATTATCAGATATCGTTAAATCATAAGCTTCATCTGTAAAACTCTCATCAATTTGAAAAGCTAAAAAATTATTTTTAAGATTTTGATATTCTGTTAGTTTAGTAGTTATATTAAATTCTTTAGAAAAGTAATTTTGTAAATCTTTTACAATTTTTTTACTTGAATCATTAAATACAATTTGTGTTTCATTATTAATTTTAAAAACCCCACTTTTTATAATTAGTTTTTGTGGACGAGGAGTTATATGTATTTCTTAAGAAGCTATATTAGTAATTTTTAAAATAGAAATATTATAAGAAATACCGAAATTTAAAAAGAAGCTACTTAAACTTCCTCCTTTAGCTTTTACATAACCTCCAGAGGTTCTAAGATTTAATTTATTGTTTAATTTATAATTGAAACCAGCACTTGGTTTTATAATTAAACCTTCACCAGTTCTAATTCCACCACCACCAGCTGCACCTGCCAAAGCTTGAAAAAATAGGGTTGATTTTTCATTAAACAATGGATTTGTTTTAACTCCTAAACCCACAATACCTTCTGCATAAGCACCTGCATCTCCAAAATTCGCAAATGATGTTTGGCCAGCAATAAATAGGTTTTTGTTTAGATCGAAATTTACTTGTAATGATATTTGATGCATATCTTCTTTTGTGTTAGTATCTCTATCTGCATCAAAATAAATGTCGTGTTTTGTTATTATTTCTAGACCTTTAAACTTACCTGAGGTAAAGTTGTTATTAATTGATTTTGTACCATTTCTTTCTACATAATATTTTATACCAAATCCATAAGATTGGGTAAATACATCAGCATTTGGAGACATGACAAAACCTGTGTTAATAGCAAAAAATATATCATCAAATATTTTTTGCTCTATAGAAATATCAGGATAAATTAAAAACCCACCTTTAGTATCAATTCCACCTCCACCTCCTGCACCAAGACCAAATTTAGCTAATAAATTTGTTCTATTTTTATTGAAGGAGTATAAATAGCCTGCTCCTAAAAAAACATCCATATAGCCCGCTTTTATTCCATCAAAAGCACCATCTACTTTTACAAATCCAAACCAATTATTAGAAAAATAACTAGCTAATTCAAAACCTGCAAGTCTTATTGTTTCTCCATTGTATTTAGAACCTCCAGATTGTTGAGTTCTACCTTTTATTTTTAAATTATTTTGATGAAACATTAAAGAAGTTCTTTTTGAAAAGATATCCCAACCAGAATTATTTAATGATTTAAAATCATAATCTTGTTCACGATTTTTATAATCTGAATAATCGAAATTTAAAGGAATTTCTACAGCAATGTTAAATTGATTTCCTTTTATTTCTCCACCATCAAAAAAGTTAACATAGCTCCACCCAGTATTTACAGAGAAATTATCAAATCCATATCCTAGATTAAAATGTGGAAGAATAAATGCACCACCTCCATCTGGAGCAGCTCTTCCACCTCCACCACCAAAATGAAATCCAGTATCTACATAGAAATTATTTCCAAAAATTTTTTTTACACCTGCATTTACACCTAACGTAAAAAAACCACCTCTATCACCAGATACAGCACCATAAATTCCTAGCCCTCCATAGAACCAATCATTAACCATTAAGTTATAATGAATACCTGTGAGTTCCATATTTTTTTCATTAGGTACATTTGTAATGGGCATATCAATAGATAGGAAATCTAATTTTGTAAAACCTTTTTGAGTTTTCCTTTCAAAATTTTCATTTTGTGAAAAAGAAAATTGATAAATAAATGATAGTAAGAGAATTAATACTATTCTTTTCATGCTTGTTTTTTTTGTTTTTTAACAGTAACAATGATTGTTTTTGAAGTTGGTGTATTACTTAAATCTGCAGTACTTTTTATAGGAACTAAAGCATTTGCTTCAGGAAAATAAGTAGCTGTACATTGTTTTGGAATATCGTAAGGTATTACTAAAAAACCATTTACAATTCTAACTTCATCTTTAAAATGACTTGTTATGTTAACTAAGTCTAATTTTTTTAGACCTTCTTTTTGCATATCATCTTTATTCATAAAGATTACTCTACGTTCATTTAAAACACCTCTGTATCTATCATTTAATCCATAAATAGTAGTGTTGTATTGATCGTGAGTTCTAATGGTCATCATTAGATACTGATTTTCATCTAATTTAATACCTGAAGGTTTATTGATAGAAAAATTGGCTTTACCAGTTGGTGTATTATCAAAATTATTTTCTCTAGCGTTGTTTGGTAAATAGAAGCCTCCTTTTTCTCTAATCCTTGTGTTATAATTTTCAAAACCAGGAATTGTAGCTTCAATTTTATCTCTAATTAAATCATAATTAGAAGCTAATTCTACCCAGTTTACTGAAGATTTTTTTAAGGTAATTTTTGCTAAACCTGCAACAATAGCAACTTCGCTCAATAAATATTCTCCACAAGGTTTTAAATGTCCTTTTGATGAATGTACAACTCCCATTGAATTTTCTACAGAAACAAATTGTTCTCCAGAAATTTGAAAATCTTTTTCAGATCTTCCTAAGCAAGGTAAAATCAATGCTTTTTTACCATGTATTAAATGACTTCTATTAAGTTTAGTAGAAACATGAACAGTTAAATCACAATTTTTTAAAGCTTTTGCAGTGTATTCTGTATCTGGAGTTGCAGAAATAAAATTACCTCCCAAACCAAAAAATACCTTAGCTTTTTTATGATACATGGCTTCAATTGCATTAACAACATCATATCCATGTTTTCTTGGAGATTTAAATTTAAATTCTTCTTCTAAAGCATCTAAGAACTCATGTTTAGGTTTTTCCCAAATACCCATTGTTCTATCTCCTTGAACATTAGAATGACCACGAACAGGGCATGTACCTGCTCCTTTTTTGCCTATGCTCCCTTTTAATAATAATATGTTTACAAGTTCTCTAATATTATCTACAGCATTTTTATGCTGAGTTAAACCCATAGCCCAACATATTATTATCTTTTCATTATTTACTATTAAATCGACTGCTTTTTCAATTACAGATAATTCTAAACCAGTTTGTGGTAATAAGTATTCTATTGTATAAGTATCTAAATCTTCAAGAAATCTATCTAAACCTTTTGTTTTTTCTTGAATAAATTGATGATTAAAAACAGATCCTGGATTTACTTCTTCTCTTTGCTTCATCAATTTTAAAATAATTTTTAATAAAGCTACATCACCATTTATTTTGACTTGTAAAAATAAATCTGTTAAATCTTGCCCTTTACCAAACCATTTTAAGGGTTTCTGAGGATCTATATAATTTATTAAACCTACTTCTGGTAAAGGATTTATAGTAATTATTTTCCCACCATTTTTTTTAGTTTCTGCTAAAGCTGTAAGCATTCTAGGATGATTTGTTCCTGGGTTTTGTCCAATAACTATAACTAAATCTGCATGGTTAAAATCGTCTAATTTAACAGAGCCTTTACCAATACCTAAAGTTTCTGTTAAGGCAATACCACTAGATTCATGACACATATTAGAACAATCAGGTAAATTATTTGTACCAAATTGTCTTACAAAAAGTTGATATAAATATGCAGCTTCATTGCTTGTTCTTCCAGAAGTATAAAATATTGCTTCATCTGGTGAGTCTAATGAGTTTAATTCATCAGCAATGATTGAAAATGCTTCTTGCCAAGAAATTTCTTTATAATGATTTGCACCTTCAGGTAAATAAACAGGATTTGTAATTCTACCTTTTTTGCCAATTTCATAATCTGATAGTTTCGATAATTTTTCTACTGAGTATGTTGAGAAAAAAAGAGGAGTTACTAGATTTTTAGTTGCTTCTTCTGCTATTGCTTTTGCTCCATTTTCGCAATATTCTGCTAAAAAAGCTCTTTTTTCATCTGGATCTGGCCATGCACAACCAGGGCAATCAAACCCATCTTTTTGATTCATTTTTTTTAAAAGACTTATCCCTTTTAAAACTCCAGTTTCTTTTGTAACATGGTTCAAAGCAGTCTTAATTGCTTTAACACCAACAGCAGATTTAGGAATTTCTGTTAATTCAATTCCAGTTAATTTTACAGGGGGTTGTGCATTAGTTTTTTTAAACATATTGTATGTTTTTAAAATATTTTGGATTCGAGTATATAGTCATTTTATCATCTCTAGTAAAACCTACTAAACAGATTCCAAATTCTTTAGCAAAATCTACAGCTAATGAAGAACAAGCAGAAACTGCTATGATAACAGGAATTTTTGCAATAAAAGCTTTTGTAACAATTTCATAAGATACTCTGCCACTTACAACTAAATATTTAGCTTCTTGTAAAGTTTCAGTTGTTAACAAATCTCCAATTACTTTATCAACAGCATTATGCCTGCCAATATCTTCTTTTACAGTTAAAAGTTCTTTTTGATGATTAAAAATAGAAGCTGCATGTAAGCCACCAGTTTTTTCAAAAACTTTTTGATTTTTACGCATAGCTTCCATCATTTTTGAAACTTCTAATAAATTAAATTGCTGTTTATTATTTAAATATTTGCCTTCTACCTTTAAATGATTTAATTCTTTTTTTCCACAGATACCACAAGAAGAAACAGAAAGTAATGTTCTTTTGTTTAAGTATCCTTTACCTAAATCATTTTTAGAAATGGTAACATTAATTATAGCATTAATATTAATTTCTTTTTTTACAATATCGAAAGAAATAGGAGTGTTTTTTTTATAAATATCTTCAGCAAATAAAAGCCCATTTATTAATTGGAAATCATTACCTGGTGTTCTCATTACAACAGTGTAAGACTCTTGGTTTATATTTATTTGAAGTGGAGCCTCTACAACTAAATTATCTTCTAAAAGATGATTTGTCTCTGCGATAACCTTTAAACCTTGATATTGTAAAGTTTGCATATTTAATAGAGCATTTTTTACTCTTCTTACAAACTTAATTAAAAAAACTTGTAGTATAAAAAAAGTCTCGATGTAAAACCGAGACTTGTCTTTAGTATCTTATACCCCTAAAAATAAAATACATAAAGCTAAATCAAATATAGTATTTTTTTTTAATAATTATAATATATGTTATAAAATTGATATTTTTTTATTAACATTTTTGACATATTATCACTTTTAAGTTTTTGTTTATAGTAGTTGTAAAGAATAAATAGTTTGTACCACCATCTTTAATATTTATTTCTTTTCTAATTTGGGCTACTGTTTTTGGAAAATTTCTAGTAGTAATATTTGCTTTAGATTTTGAGAATAGTTTTTTTAATTTCTTTTTATCATAAGATAAAATATCAACTATTTTAAATGCTCTTCCAGGAAAATCTATGAAGCTTTCTGAAGTGTAAAGATGAGAGTTCTCTTCTAATTTATGAACATTATATTTATTTGAAATTTGATGAAACCCTCCAGATTTTAATATAGCTGAATTTGGTTCATATAAATAGGTGAGTGGTTCTGAAAAATTTGAAGTTTCTTTACTTTGATATTCAAAACTAAATTCATCAGTTTTAGATTTACCAATGTTTACTGCTATAATATTTGTACTTTCTGCATAATTTTTTTCTAATAAAAACAACAATTCTTTTACTTCATTATGCACAGCAACAATGTGTACAGATTTTACATTTTTTAATTCATTAATGGTATTTGTAATATCTAAAATTGGAGAAACTTTTATTAATATTTGATTTGCTTTAGTAAAAAAGAAATCAATTTTTGGAGGAATATATGGTAAACAATCTTTTAATAAAAAAACTTTTCCTTTTACATCACTTCTTCTTGATGGATCTACATATATACAATCAAAAGTATCATTAGTTTCTTTTAAAAAATCAAACCCGTTAATAGCATTAGTTTCAATATTTTTCGCATTTAGTTGTTGATAATTATGTTTTACATTGGTTGATAATTCTGAGTTTATCTCACAATGAATTACTTTTTTAAAATGTTTAGAAAAATAAAAACTATCTACACCAAAACCACCTGTAATATCTATAATTGAATTTCCTGTAACTATTTTAGCTTTAAAAGCTGCGGTTAATTCTGATGAGGTTTGCTCTATGGAAATTTTATTTGGATAGTATATGTCTTTACAAGAGAACCAAGTAGGTAATTTTTTTTCTGATTTTTTCTTTGCTAGTATTTGATTCGCTAATTCCTTGCTCTCAATATCTTCGAAAGGACTCCCTTTTAAAATAATTTTAGTAATTTCTATCTTTAAATTTTTAGAAATAAATTCTTGTACTTCAGGCTTTAAAATAGCTAAATTCAAAAGATTAAATATTTTTAGTAAGAGATTTTACGATCTTATTATCAGATAAAAATTCTTTTAAAATTACTTTTAAAACGGTATAGCAAGGAACAGCTGTAATCATACCCGGAATTCCAAAAAGTAATCCTCCAATTATAATTACTAAAAATATTTCTAATGGATGAGATTTAGCAGTTTTAGAAAATATTAAAGGCTGACTCACAAAGTTGTCTAATAATTGAGCTAAAGAATAGAAAAATAAAATCCAAAGAGATGTTGGTAATATTTGACTTTGAAAATCTAAACCAATATTACTTGTCATAGATAAAATAAACATAACACATGCTCCTATTAATGGACCTATGTAAGGTATAAGATTTAATAAGGCACATAAAAACGCTATTACAACTGGATTAGAAATACCAAAGCTTAATAAAATAATAGTATAAATAAAAAATAGTATTGAGATTTGAAGAATTAACCCAATAAAATATCTAGATAATAAATCATTTATAGTTTCTAAAGATTTAGAAAATCTATTTTCGGTATTACTAGGTATTATTGTTAATAAGCCATTCTTTAATAATCTACTATCTTTCATAAAGAAAAAAGTGATAAACAACACAGAGAATAAACCAATACTAAATGAACCAAGTGTTTCTAAAAGTGTATTTAGTAAGCTTGGTATTGTTTTAAATTGAGATGTAATGTCTAAATGTTTTAATTCGTCTATTAAATCTATTCCTTTGCTTGAAAAATAGATATAAATTTCATTAAAAATATCTTCTAAATTTTGTTCTAATTTCTCTATATGCAAAAGCGATAAACTTTTACCTTGTTCCATTATTAAAGGAATAAATAAAGTTATAATACCTACTAATAAACCTAGCATAAGAATCATAGTAGTTATTACAGCAAAAACATTTGGCATTTTTAATCTTTTTCTTAGAAAAAGAATTAAAGGCCTACCAATTAGAGATAAAATTGCTGCGATTACTATATAAACAATTACAGATTGAATTTTATATAAGAAAAATAATAACAAAAGTACACCTAGCAAAATGCTAACCGCTCTTAAAATTCCGTTTGCAATTGTTTTTGAGTTCATTAATTATAAGCTTTTACTTCTCCCATACTCAATTGTCCTCCATTAGAAAAACTATGGTTTGTTGGTAGTAATGTTCCACTTTCTGTGGTTATCCAACCTTCCCAAGTTGCAGGTGTACCATTCATTCTGCCATTTTTTAAATACATTTTATAGCTTTTTGGTACATAAGTTGAATCTAAAATCCAAACATAAGCATCACCAGGAGTTGTACCTCCACTTGTATAAGTTACTTTTAAAGCATCTTTACCTTCTACATCAACAATATTTCTAATAACTCCTTTATCATAAAGTTTATGAGGAGCAACAAGCCAAAAAGAATCGTTGTTAAAAATGTCCCAAGCTCTTTTTACAATTTTTTCGTCTGTATCTTCTTGTTTTTCTCCTTCAAAATAAACTGTGCTTTTATCTATTTCTTGAGGATAAAGATTTACTCTAAAATCTTCCCAAGAAACGTCTACAATATTTTCTTTTTTGTTCCAATTAAAACTTCTTCTTCCACCAAAACTCCATTCTATAAATTTTGTTTTTTGATAAGCTTCATGTTTTATAGCCGCTAAAATTTTATTTGCAAGTTTATTTGCTTCTTTATTGTAAGCTTTTACATCACCCATATCTAATTCTAAACCAAACAAAGAAAGTTTATGTTTAGTTGGTAGTTTTATACCAGCTTCTGTAGTTTTCCAATCAGACCAAGTTGCAGAAACACCTCCAATAGGTATAATACTTGTCCACATTTTATAAGTTACAGGAAAAAACTTATCATTTAAAATCCATAAATAAGAATCTCCAGGAGTTGAACCTCCAGAAGTGTATGTAACTAATAAAGCATCTTTGCCTTCGTATTTTACAATTGCTCTTTCTGTGCCTGTATCAAATATTTTATAAGGTGCTACTAACCAGAAAGAATCGTTATTAAAATTATCTATTGCTTTTTGAATTAATTTAGGTGATGAAGCTATGCTTTTTGAAGTATTTTTTAAGTTTAAAATGATTTTTTCTTCACCCAATATAACCTCTACTTTATTTTGTTGCTTATACCATTTATAATGATTTGTACCTCTAAAATCCCATTCAATTACTTCAGTATTTTCAAATGCTTCATGGTTTAACGCATTAAACATTTTAATGGCTAAAGCATCTGCTTCTTTTCCTTTGTTGCCTTCAGGTAATTTTTCGTTATTTAAAAAATAATAACCAACTCCAAATAGAAATACCATGACCATTAATAAGCCTAATGCTTTTAAAAACTTCTTCATTTTAAACGATTAAATTCAAAAGCTAAAATATTAATTTTTAGAAGAAGAAACTATTGGTTTACTTTATAATAATCTAATATATTTTGGAATCTCCATTTTTTTACTTTTTTTACTTTTGAAGTCCTATTGGAGGAATGGCTGTTTGGCTTACACTCGATAAAAAGTATTCATGGAGTAGAATTGCAGAATTAGCAAAAAAAAAAGTTAGAAATAGGTGAGTGGCAACGTTATGATTTAGCAAAGAATAAACATAACGCAATAAGAGTTGGTTTTGCTAAATTTAACGAAGAAGAAATTAAAGAACTTATTTTTAGATTAAAAACCACTATTAATCAATTAATAGTTAAATAAAAAATCCTGCAATAGCAGGATTTTTTATTTAAAAGTTTATTTATCATTTTTATAACCTTTAGGTCTTTTAGAACGAATAGGGGCTTTAGGTTCTGGTTTTGGGAAAAACTCTTGTGTTTTAAGTAAACGCAAAGCCTCAGCTACTGCTTTTTCTAATTGTGGGTCTTTACCTTGTAAAACTTCTTTTGGTGTTTGATGCACTTCTATATCTGGAGCCACACCTTCACCTTCAACAGCCCATTTTCCATTAACATCATAGAAACCACCCCTTGGAGCAACCATTCTTCCACCATCTATAAATCTTGGAGTGTCCCAAGTACCAACTAATCCTCCCCAAGTTTTAGTACCTACTAAAGGGCCTAAATTCTTTTCTTTAAACATATAAGGTAATAAATCTCCACCTGAACCAGCTCTTTCATTAATAATCATCACTTTTGGCCCCCAAATACCAGCCATTGGTGTAGTCCAAGGTTTTCTATTTTCACTTTTACTATTAAAATAACCAATGACTTCTCTAGACATAATGTCTATCATATAATCTGCAGCAGAACCACCACCATTATTTCTTTCATCTATAACAACACCTTTTTTATCTTGTTGAGAAAAATAGTATCTATTAAAAGATGTAAAACCAGGATTACTTGTGTTTGGTACATATACATATGCTAATTTTCCATTAGATAATTCATCTACTTTTCTACGATTACTTTCTACCCAATCTATACTTCGTAAACCTCTTTCACTAGAAGTAGGTGTTATTAGTATGGTTCTAGCACCATTTTCTGATGGTTTATCATTAACTTTTATAAAAATCTCTCTACCAGCTGTTTGTTCTAATAATTGATACGGATTTATTTCCGAAGTTAATGTTACTCCATTAATTTCTAATAAGTAGTCTCCTTTATTTACATGAATTCCTGGTAAACCTAAAGGAGCAAAAATGTTAGGATTCCAACGTTCTCCTTTATATATTTTTGTGAAACGATAATACCCTTTATGTACCTCTAAATCTGCACCTAGTAGTCCAACACCAACTCTATTTAAATTAGGGAAATCACCTCCAGAAACATAAGAATGTCCAATAGCAACTTCTCCACTCATAATATCTACAACATAATTTAAATCTGTTCTATGCTTTACATCGTTTATCCAAGGAGAATACCACTCGTAAATATCATCCCAAGGAGCACCATGAACATTATCTACGTAAAGAAAGTCACGCATAAAACGCCATCCTTCTTTAAAAATTTGATGTGCTTCTGCTTTAGGGTCTACTTTAATTTTAAGATTTGTTTTTAATGTTTCTTTTCCAGCTTTGGGTGCTTTTGTATTGTTTAAGCTCCAACTGCCTCCTTTAGAGATTAAAATAGATTTTCTATCATCTGATGCTGTCATAGATGAAACACCATTTGCAAATACAGTTGCTTTTTCTTTAGTAACATCATAGCTGTGTAAGGTTAATCCTCTGCTATTTGGAACAGATTCTGCAATAAAGACTTTGTTTTTTGGTCCTTTTAATAAACCAACATAATTTCTTGCAGGTAATTTTAAGGCTACAGCTCTATCAAACAAACCATTTTCATCAATTATAGTTTTATTTGATGCTTCTTTTTTGGGAGACTCTTTTTTATTTTTATCAGCTGTATTTTTTTTTGGTAAAAATTCTTCGTCTGTTTTAGGAAGATTTGGAGCTTTATCTTTAGAAGACAAAACCACTGTATATAAAGTTCTTGTTACACTTGGGTCGTAAGAACTCATGTCTAACCAACCTGTTTGTAAACCATAATCTGTACTTGCTAATGTATAAATGTATTTTCCTGAAGCATCCCAAACAGGAGTTATAGCATCTGCTATATGATCTGTTATTTGAATAATTTTTTTAGTACTTATTTGATAGGCATAAACAGATTTATAACTATTATCATTTTGTTTTGCATAAGCTATCCAATCACTATCAGGAGAAAACTTAGGATTCATTGTTCTATTTGGATGAGCAAATGTATCTGCATCTACTTTTGTAATTTCTTTTGTTTCTAAATTAATCATCCAAATAACAAAATTAGTATCTGTATAGGCAATGTATTTGCCATCTGAAGACCAATCTGGTTGAAAATAAAAAGTAGGATTTGGTAGTTTTATATATTGTTGATTATCTCCATTTTGATCTGCTAAAACCAATTCATACTCTCCATTTTTATCAGAAAACCAAGCAACTTGATCTCCTTTTGGAGACCAAATAGGAGAACGATCTGCAACTCCAGAAGAATTAGTTAAATTTCGCCAAGTTCCGTTTTCTTTTGGTACTGTAAAAATTTCTCCTCTATATTCAAAAATGGCTCTTTTGCCTTTAGGTGAAACATTAGGATTTGTTAAATTTCTACCAGAAACATTCATCCATCTAATTCTAGAATAATTTAAATCGCCTTTTACATGAATAACAATTTGATTGGTTTGTTTAGTTGCTGGATTTAACACGTGTAAAAAACCACCTTGCTCATAAACAATTCCATTTTTATTAACATCTATGTTTTTTACATCAAACTTTTTGTGAAAAGTAATTTGCGTTTCTTTGTTTGTTTTTAAGTTGTAAGACCAAATATTTGCAGTATAATCTCTTTCTGAAATATAATACACATCACCTTTATACCAAACAGGATTTACATGTCTTTCTCCATCTAATTGAGGAGTTTTAATTAATTCTT
>Ga0228635_1000094_pt1 | contig 70760 bp, 66 predicted proteins | sample 44DmetaG_FD_182699 | JGI IMG/M metagenome (GOLD analysis project Ga0228635, IMG submission 182699) | Seawater microbial communities from Monterey Bay, California, United States - 44D | ecosystem: Environmental > Aquatic > Marine > Coastal | place: USA: California | collected 2016-09-30 | reverse complement strand
GGAGGACCGCGCGGCGATCAATCGGTTCGGGTTCAACAATGATGGTGCGGATGTCATCGCCGATCGGCTGATGGCCCATAACCCCACCATTCCCGTGGGGCTCAACCTTGGGGCCAACAAAACCAGCACTGACCGTTCGGGCGACTTTGCCCGCGTGATCGCGACATGTGGGCCTTATGTAGATTTTGCGACGGTCAATGTTTCCTCACCCAACACCGAAAAGCTGCGCGACCTACAGGGCAAAGCCGCCCTGACCGCCCTGCTGACCGGTGCGCTTGAGGCACGCGATGCACTGCCCAAACGTATCCCACTGTTTCTCAAAATCGCGCCGGATCTCTCTGCGGCGGAGCTGGAGGATATCGCCGAGGTGGCGACTTCCCTCAAGCTGGACGGGATCATCACCACCAACACGACGCTGGATCGGACTGGCCTGCAGTCGCCCCACGCGGGCGAGGCTGGTGGCCTGTCTGGTGCGCCGCTGTTTGAACGTTCGACGCGCGTGCTGGCGCAAATGTCCAAGCTGACAGATGGGCAGATGCCGTTGATCGGTGTGGGCGGCGTCCACGATGCGGATACGGCGTACGCAAAAATTTGCGCAGGTGCGACTGCGGTGCAGCTGTATACCGCACTGGTTTACGCGGGTCCGTCGTTGATTGCAGATATCGCGCGGGGCTTGGATGCGCGGATGCGTGCGGATGGCCACACCACGCTTGAACAGGCTGTTGGGTCGCGCCGGGGCGACTGGCTCTAACTCCGGGCCGAGGTTTCCCAAAGGAAACGCTGCGCGCATTCAACACGCAATCTGCGTCACATAACCGTCATACATACGTAGTCCTTGGTATTGGCGAGGTGCTCGGTGCAAACTAGGCAGTGTGCACCTGCAGCGTGGGATTCTTCCCGCCCCAGACACCCGTGTCTGACGACCAAGAGGACCTTATCTATGGCCGACTTCCAAAAAATCCTCATAGCCAACCGAGGCGAGATTGCCATCCGTGTGATGCGTGCCGCCAACGAGTTGGGCAAACGCACCGTGGCGATCTATGCCGAAGAGGACAAGTTGAGCCTGCACCGGTTCAAGGCTGATGAGGCCTATAAAATTGGCGAAGGCATGGGCCCCGTGGCCGCCTATCTGTCCATCGAAGAGATCATCCGTGTTGCCAAAGCCTGTGGCGCGGACGCGATCCACCCCGGCTATGGCCTACTGTCGGAAAACCCCGACTTCGTGGATGCCTGCACTAACAACGGCATCACCTTTATCGGCCCCAAAGCCGAAACCATGCGCAAGCTGGGTGACAAAGCCTCGGCCCGCAAAGTCGCGATGGAGGCGGGTGTTCCCGTTATCCCCGCCACCGAAGTGTTGGGCGACGACATGGCCGCCATCAAGAAAGAGGCCGCCGAAGTGGGCTATCCGCTGATGCTCAAGGCATCTTGGGGCGGTGGCGGACGCGGAATGCGCCCGATCCATTCCGAGGATGAGCTGGAGGAAAAAGTCCTAGAGGGCCGCCGTGAGGCCGAGGCCGCCTTTGGCAACGGCGAAGGCTATCTGGAGAAAATGATCACCCGTGCGCGCCACGTTGAGGTGCAAATCCTCGGCGACAGCCACGGCCAGATTTATCACCTCTATGAGCGTGACTGCTCAGTACAGCGCCGCAACCAAAAGGTCGTCGAGCGCGCGCCTGCCCCCTACCTCAGCGGTGCCCAGCGTGAGACCATCAACAACCTCGGAAAGAAAATCTGCGAACACGTGAACTATGAGTGCGCAGGCACGGTCGAGTTCTTGATGGATATGAACACCGGTGAGTTTTACTTCATCGAGGTGAACCCCCGCGTGCAGGTTGAACATACCGTAACCGAAGAAGTCACAGGCATTGATATCGTTCGCGCCCAAATCCTAATCGCCGAGGGCAAATCGCTGGTCGAGGCCACGGGTATTGCCAGCCAGTACGATGTTCAGTTGAACGGCCACGCGCTGCAATGCCGCGTCACGACCGAGGACCCACAGAACAACTTTATTCCCGACTATGGCCGCATCACGGCCTATCGTGGGGCCACTGGCATGGGCATCCGGCTCGATGGCGGCACTGCTTATTCCGGCGCGGTCATCACCCGCTACTACGACAGCCTGTTGGAAAAAGTCACCGCGTGGGCCCCAACTCCCGAGGCGGCGATTGCCCGGATGGACCGCGCCCTGCGCGAGTTCCGTATTCGGGGTGTGTCCACCAACATCGCGTTTGTTGAAAACCTGCTCAAGCATCCGACGTTCTTGAACTACGAATACACGACCAAGTTTATCGACGACACACCCGCGCTGTTTGATTTTCAACAACGCCGGGATCGGGCCACGAAGATCCTGACCTACATCGCTGAGATCACGGTCAACGGCCACCCCGAGACTGAGGGCCGCCCCCGGCCCGCCGCAGACATCCGCGCGCCCAAGCCGCCCGTCAAACTGGGCACGCCCTTTGCGGAGGGCACGCGCCAAATCCTAGACGCCAAGGGCCCGCAGGCTGTGGCGGATTGGATGAAGGCCCAGCCGCAACTTCTGTTGACCGACACCACGATGCGCGATGGCCACCAGTCGCTGCTTGCGACGCGGATGCGGTCCATTGACATGATCCGCTGCGCACCTGCCTACGCCAGCAAACTGCCGCAATTGTTGTCGGTGGAATGTTGGGGCGGTGCGACGTTTGACGTGGCCTACCGGTTCTTGCAGGAATGTCCGTGGCAGCGCCTGCGCGACATCCGTGAGGCGATGCCAAACATCATGACGCAGATGCTTTTGCGCGCCTCCAACGGTGTGGGCTACACCAATTACCCCGACAACGTTGTCCAAGGTTTTGTGAAACAGGCGGCTGAAACCGGCGTTGATGTGTTCCGCGTGTTCGACAGCCTCAACTGGGTCGAAAACATGCGCGTCGCAATGGATGCGGTGATCGCCGCCGATAAGGTTTGCGAAGGCACGATTTGCTACACCGGTGACATCCAAGACCCCAACCGCGCCAAATATGACCTGAAATACTACGTCGCGATGGCCAAAGAGCTTGAAGCCGCAGGTGCCCATGTTCTGGGCCTCAAGGACATGGCGGGCCTGATCAAACCCGGTGCGGCCAAGCAATTGGTCAAGGCGCTTAAGGAAGAAGTCGGCCTGCCGATCCACTTCCACACGCACGATACGGCCGGGATCGCTTCTGCCAGCATCGTGGCCGCCGCCGAGGCCGGTGTGGACGCAGCCGACGTCGCGATGGACAGCTTTTCGGGCAACACATCGCAGGCAACGTTCGGCACCGTCGTGGCCGCGCTGCAAAACACCGACCGCGATACCGGGATCGACATGGCCGCTGTGCGCCAGATCGACACCTATTGGGACGCGGTCCGTGCGCAGTACCTTGCCTTTGAAAGCGGGCTTCAGGCGCCGTCGTCCGAGGTGTATCTGCACGAGATGCCCGGTGGTCAGTTCACCAACCTCAAGGCGCAGGCGCGCTCGCTTGGCCTAGAGGATCGCTGGCACGAAGTGGCGCAAATGTACGCCGACGTGAACCAGATGTTTGGCGACATCGTAAAGGTCACACCATCGTCGAAAGTTGTTGGCGACATGGCGTTGATGATGGTGTCTCAGGGCCTAAGTCGGGCCGAGGTTGAGGATCCGAAAAAGGACGTCGCCTTCCCCGACAGCGTGATCGACATGATGCGCGGCAATCTGGGCCAGCCTCCTGGCGGGTTCCCCGAGGCGATCGTGAAAAAGGCGCTTAAGGATGAGGCCCCAAGCACGGAACGTCCGGGCAAGCATCTTGCCCCTGCAGACATGGCAAAAGTACGCGCCGAACTTGAGGCCGCGATCCCCGGCGTTGATTTCGACAATGAGGACCTGAACGGCTATCTCATGTATCCCAAGGTCTTTACCGACTACGCCCAGCGCCACGAAACCTACGGCCCCGTGCGTACCCTGCCCACACCAGTGTTCTTCTATGGTATGGAGCCGGGCCAAGAGATCGAGGCCGAGATCGACCCCGGCAAATCCCTTGTGATCCGGATGCAAGCCGAAGGCGAAACCAACGCCGATGGTGAGGCCAAGGTGTTCTTTGAACTGAACGGTCAGCCGCGTGTCATCCGCGTGCCGAACCGCAAAGTTGTGGGGACCGCAGTCAAAATGCCAAAGGCTGAGTTCGGTAATCCCAATCACATCGGCGCGCCCATGCCGGGCGTCGTGGCAAGCGTGGCCATTCAAGCGGGGGCAGAGATCAAAGAAGGCGATCTGTTGCTCACGATTGAAGCGATGAAAATGGAAACCGGCATCCATGCCGAGCGGGATGCCACGGTTAAGGCTGTGCATGTCTCACCCGGTGGGCAAATCGATGCCAAGGACCTGCTGATCGAACTGGAATAACGCCGCAACAGGCGTTACCGCCCTTCCGGCGGGGCATCACTGCCCCGCCATACGGAGCATCAATTCATGCACAAGATCCTTGTCCTAACGGATCTTCACATCACACCGCCTGGTGAATTAATCATCGGGCTTGATCCGGCAGAGCGGCTTTCCCGTGTGTTGGATGCAATGCGCGCCGCGCATGCAGATGCCGACCACCTGCTGATCCTTGGGGATTTGGTTCACTACGGCACTGCCGAGGAATATGCGCGCCTACGTGGTCTTTTGCGCGACCTGCCCTGGCCCACCACGTTCATGATGGGCAACCACGATGACCGCGACACGTTCTGCGCCACCTTTCCGCGTGCGGGCCTAGACGCCAACGGCTTTGTCCAAAGCCGCATCACCCTACCCCACGCGCATATCCTCAGTCTCGACACGCTTGCGCCTGATGCAAAGCCCCGCCACAGCGGCTTTTTATGCGCAGACCGTATGGATTGGTTGCGCACAGAATTGGCCCACGCCCCCGGCACGCCCAAAATCGTCGCGCTGCATCATCCTCCGTTTGTCACGGGCTTTGACGGAATGGACCGCATCGGGCTGGTAAACCGAGCTGAAGTTATCGAAACACTACAGGCCTGTGCAGACGTGCGGCTCGTCATCGCCGGTCACATTCATCGCACGATCATGGCGAGTACGGGTGGACTGCCCATGGCGGTGTTCAAAAGCCCCTGCCATCAAATGCCGCTTCAACTCGGCGCAGGCACATCCGGCCTGTCGATAGACGAAAGCGGAGCATACGGCCTGCTGCTGGTTGCCCCGGATGGCGATATATGCGTCCATACCGAGGACGTCGCTGCCCACAAGGCTGCCATACTCGACGATATCGCCAGCAAGTGATTGACCACAATTCGGCGACAATCCCCGGATTATCGACGGACATTTAACTATTTCGGCTCTTTGGCCCCAATTTTGGACGTATCTGTGCCGCAGATTTGCCGCACGTGGTGTGTACCAAAGATGGTCAAAGGAGTCCGCAATGACACATCGTTTCATTAAGTCCGAGGATGGTGCCATCACCGTCGACTGGGTCGTTCTGACGTTTGGGGTCACGATCACGGGGCTTGCCATGATGGGGACCATTGGTCCGTCGCTGGGTCGTATGGCGGTGTCCGTTGTCGATGCGCTGGAGGCCACGGTGGGCTCGATCTACGAGGGATCGACGATTGTTGCGTACCGGTCGAACTATGACTTTGCTGGCGACACCAGCGCGTGGACGGGGGCAAGCTCAACATATGTGGATGGATTTGGCGAAGTGCTGGGCCCGATTGCGGGCAGCGGCGGGTTAGAAAGCGTCACGACAAGCTTTGACATCGGCGCAGAAGCCGAATCCGCCACGCTGACCTTTGATCTGCTGGCCTTCGACAGCCTCGATAGTGAAGATGCGGTTTTGTACATTGATGGTGTTGAGGTCGGCCGCATGACCTCTGACCAAGGTTACCTGACGTGGACCCCCGGCGACGTTGAGGGCATCAGCCTAAGCGCCACGACTCTATCCGAAGGCGAACACTTGGGCGGCATGCAAAACGACACCAGCCAGAATTGGTGGCGCGACGCGGCCAGCCGGATCACCATTACGGTCGATGATCCCGGTGCAACGCTGGATTTTGGATTTGGGTCCACCGCGAACCAAGATGTCTCTGACGAAAGCTGGGCGATCGACAATTTCATCATCGAATCCACCGTCGCGGCCAGCACAGAGCCACTCGGGTAAACGCTTTTTCGTGCGCCGCCCTGCTTGACCCTAGGTCGCACAGAAATTTTACATCCGAAGCGCATTTTTCTCTTGCAGCCACCCGCCCACGAAAGTAGATCACCCACACGCTAAGTGAGCGGGCGTAGCTCAGGGGTAGAGCATAACCTTGCCAAGGTTAGGGTCGGGCGTTCGAATCGCCTCGCCCGCTCCAATTAGCCGGCCACACACCCCATGTGGCAAACACTCAGGTCGCCTTCGGGCGGCCTTTGTTGTTTCTGGGCCCCTGAAACAGTTGGCCAACCAGCCACAGCCGCCCGCAAATCGTGACACGCCCCTTGGCCCGTCCGAACCACCCGCCTATAGAGACCCCAATGGCAGACGGAGGCCCTATGCGCAGCGCAACCATCACCCGCACCACCGCGGAGACCGACATCACTGTTGAGATCAATCTCGACGGCACTGGTATCTATGACAACCAAACCGGCGTGGGCTTTTTTGACCACATGCTAGATCAACTGTCGCGCCACGCGCTGATCGATATGAAAATCCGCGCAAAGGGTGATTTGCACATCGATGATCACCACACGGTTGAGGACGTAGGCATCGCACTTGGCCAGGCGCTCAGCAAAGCGATGGGCGACAAGCGTGGCATCGTACGCTATGGCGCGTGCCTTTTGCCCATGGATGATGCACTGGTGCGCGCGGCCCTCGATCTGTCAGCCCGTCCGTTTCTGATTTGGAACGTGACCCTGCCGACCCCCAAGATCGGGACATTCGACACCGAATTGGTGCGTGAATTCTTTCAAGCACTGTCCACACACGGCGGCATCACGCTGCACGTGGATCAGTTGCACGGGATCAACAGCCACCACATCGCCGAAGCCGCTTTCAAGGCAGTGGCCCGTGCCCTACGCGATGCGCTGGAAACAGACCCGCGCAAAGCCGATGCCGTGCCCTCAACCAAAGGCGCGCTTTAAACGATGCGCACCGTTCTGATCGATTACGACAGCGGCAATCTGCACTCTGCTGAAAAAGCGTTTCAGCGGATGGCCCAAGAGGTCGACGCAGGTGAAGTCATCGTCTCGGACAAGCCCGAGGATATCGCCCGCGCCGATCGTATTGTTCTGCCAGGCGACGGCGCGTTTCCAGCGTGCCGTGCGGGCCTTCGCAGTTTTGACGGGCTTGAAGACGCCGTCATAGAAGCCGTCACCCGCGACGCAAAACCCTTTATGGGGATTTGCGTGGGCATGCAGATGCTCGCCACTTGGGGGCGTGAGTATGAGGACGTGCAAGGCTTTGACTGGATCGACGGTGAGGTCGTGCGCATCACCCCCTCTGATCCCGCACTGAAAGTTCCGCACATGGGTTGGAACGACCTGATCGTAACGGGTGAACACCCTGTTTTATCAGGCATCAAAACCGGCGATCACGCTTATTTCGTCCATTCCTATCATATGGATGTGACACACCCGGCGGACCGTTTGGCCCACGTGGATTATGGCGGCGATGTTACAGCTATCGTGGGCCGGGACACCGTGATCGGCATGCAATTCCACCCGGAAAAAAGCCAGGAAGCCGGGCTACGGATGATCGCAAACTTTCTGACGTGGCGCCCCTAACGGAGCCGCGTCCAGACCTGCGTGCCGCGCATCAATCCGACGCGACCCTTTACCTCCAGCTGTTCCCCCGACAGCGTCAGGGCGACATTGGAGGTCGTGACGTTCAAGATCGGCACATAGGCCGCGCCACCGCCAAAGGTGCCATTGTCCTGCGGCTTCATATCCCAAAAGAGCATTCGACCAATATTGCGGGTCGTGACTTCAGCCCCTGACGGGTCAAAGGCACGCAGCACGCGCCCGCAGTATCCCGCCCCGCAGGGTGCCACTTCGATGTGAGAGGTCAGATCTTTGCGATCCGGCTGCGTCTGCCAAATCCCGACAATACTGTCCTTGGCATAGGCAGGTGCACTGGCCCAGAGGCCGAAAACACAAGCCAAAACAATACTACGCATAATCCATCTCCCGGGACGATATCATCGTATATTGGGAGAGCGCGGCGCCACACAAGGCGACGCCGAAAAACGGGCTTAAACCCGCGTTTTTCCGCCTAGTTCAACTTGGTCCACGTGCCCCCATCGCGGCAGATCCCAAACACACAGCCCGAGACAGACAGCGTATCGCCGCTGAGTTGCAGCTTAGAGTTATAAGTCTTGCCCCGGTCGGGTGAAAAAACCTTGCCGCGGTATTCACCGTCCCCACGTGGCTTGGTCGCAGAGATAATGTTGGACCCGGTGTGATCCGACGGAATCACTGCGCCTGCACTGTTGAATGATTTCACCAATGTCCCACACAACGCATCGCCACAGGGGGCCACCTCGACATGGCCAAAGTTGCCATTGTCGTCTTTGGCTGTTTGCCATGTCCCCAAAAGCGGCTCGGCGCAGGCCGTGCCTAGCATCAAAAGGCTCGCCGCAGTGGCGGTCAGCATCGTTTTCATTGGTGTCCTCCCTCAGGTTGCACAAACCAAAGCGCACACCGCGACCTGCTGTCCAGTATGACGTACCGGCACTTGCCCTAGCGGCTCCGTTCGGCCAAAAGAAACGCGCAACACACAAGGGCCTCAACCATGATCCTCTATCCAGCGATTGACCTCAAAGACGGCAAAGCCGTGCGCCTCTTGCACGGGGAAATGGACAGCGCCACTGTGTTCAACGACAGCCCCGCTTCACAGGCCGCAGCCTTTGCGGATGCTGGGAGCGAATGGTTACATTTGGTGGATTTGAACGGCGCCTTTGCAGGCACGCCCGTCAATGGCGCCGCCGTTGAGGCGATCTTGGCCGCGACCAACCTGCCCGCACAATTGGGCGGCGGTATCCGCGATATGGCCACCATCGAGATGTGGCTGACCAAGGGTATTGCCCGCGTCATTCTGGGCACCGTTGCTGTAGAAAACCCCGATCTGGTGCGCGAGGCCGCCCGCGCGTTTCCCGGCAAAGTTGCCGTCGGCATTGATGCCCGCAATGGCCGTGTGGCGACCAAGGGCTGGGCCGAGGAAACGGATGTCATGGTCACCGATCTGACCAAATCGTTTGAGGACGCAGGCGTCGCCGCGATCATCTATACCGACATCAACCGTGACGGCGCGATGCAAGGCCCCAATGTTGAGGCGACCGCAGCCCTCGCGCAGGCGACGCAGATTCCAGTCATCGCCAGTGGCGGGGTCTCTTCGCTAGAGGACTTGATCGCTTTGCGCGACACCGGCGTGATCTCGGGCGCAATTTCGGGCCGCGCGCTATATGACGGGGCCCTTGACCTATCCGCCGCCCTCAAAGCACTGGCCTAAGGTGCAGAATTACAGTGGGTCGCGGCGATACGCGGCCCATTTGCCCCTACCCTTGCGCGCCAATCTTGCCTAGTAGATGAGGCATCACGACCACGAGGAGGGCATCCGCAATGCTCAAAACCCGCATTATTCCCTGTTTGGACGTGGCCGAAGGGCGCACGGTCAAAGGCGTTAACTTCGTCGATTTGATCGACGCAGGAGACCCGGTGGAACAGGCGCGTGCATATGATGCCGCCGGCGCGGATGAGCTGTGCTTTCTTGATATTCGGGCCACACATGAAAACCGTGGCACGATGTATGATCTGGCCACCCGCACGGCCGAGCAATGCTTTATGCCACTGACGATTGGCGGCGGGGTGCGCACCGTCGAGGACGTGCGCAATCTGCTGTTGGCGGGGGCCGATAAGGTTAGCTTCAATTCAGCAGCCGTGGCCGACCCCGATTGCATCGCCCGCGCCGCCGACAAGTTCGGCAGCCAATGCATTGTCTGCGCCATCGACGCCAAAACCGTAGCCCCCGGCAAGTGGGAGATTTTCACCCACGGTGGGCGCAAATCCACTGGCATTGATGCCGTTGAATTTGCTAAAACCATAGCCGCCAAAGGCGCAGGCGAAATCCTTCTGACCTCGATGGATCGGGATGGAACGCGGGCAGGTTTTAACCTGCCACTGACCCGAGCGATCAGTGACGCAGTATCTGTGCCCGTAATCGCCAGCGGCGGTGTCGGCACGTTGGACCACCTTGTTGAGGGCGTGACCCAAGGCGGGGCCAGCGCGGTTCTTGCCGCGTCGATTTTCCACTTTGGCGACTACACCATCCGCGAAGCCAAAGAACACATGGCTGCCGCGGGCATCCCAATGAGGCTGAATTGATGCATACTATCGACACGCTTGCCGCCACTATCGCTGCCCGTGCCAGCGCGGAACCAGACAGCTCTTGGACCGCCAAGTTGCTGGCCAAGGGTCCCGAGAAATGTGCCGAAAAGTTCGGAGAGGAAGCGATTGAAGCCGTGATTGAGGCCGTAAAAGGCGACAAAACGGCCCTGACGTCGGAGGCCGCGGATGTTCTGTTTCATCTGCTGGTGATGCTGCAATCGCGTGGCGTGACACTGGGCGATGTCTGCGCTGAGCTGGACCGGCGCGCTGGCACGTCCGGCATCGCCGAAAAGGCCGCGCGCTAAGCCGTTAGCCAAACAGGATCAGGGCCAGAACGCTGGCGCAGATCAATGCGATACCAGCGTATTCGCGCGGTGTGCTCCGCTCAGAAAAGACAAAATAACTGATGATCATGGAAAAAATCAGCTCCACCTGCCCCACCGCATTGACGTAGGCCGCCGATTGCAGCGTGTAAGCCGTGAACCAGCCCATCGATCCCAGCATAGAGGCCACGGCGACCATAGCTGTCAGGCGCCACCGCACGAAAACTGCGCGCAACTGATCCTGCTCACGCCAAAGCATCCACCCCAACAAAATCACTGTCTGAAATGCCGTGGCGCAGGCAAGTGTGATGCTTGCGCGGATCAGCGGATCATCCGACGTCACCGCCAGTGACGCCCCGCGATACGCAGGACCCGAGATTGAGAAAATCACCCCCGAAGCAAGGCCAATTAGACTTGCGCGGCTGATCAGGTCACGCCACGTGAATCGCGCGGCCTGCCCCGACAACGCAAGCACGCCACAGAACCCAAGCGCGATGGCGGCAATACCATAAGCCGACACGCTATCGCCCAGGATGAGGTAGCCCGAGAGAACAGTCAGCATCACCTCAGTCTTTTTGAAAGTCATGCCCACAGCGAAATTGCGATGTGAGAACAAGATCACAACTGCAACCGTGCCCAAGATCTGCGACAGCCCACCCACCGCGACATAGCCCCAATACCCAGGCCCCAGCGCCGGCAGACCCCCGGTTTGGGCGTTGGAGTAAAGAAACGCGCCGAAGCCGACCACAGGCGCGGCATAGACGAACCGAGAAAATGTTGCGGCAGCCGTGCTAAGCCCTGCATCTTTGACCTGCTTTTGCAGCATAAATCGCAGCGACTGCACAAAGGCCGCAAAGACGGCAGCGTATATCCACAGATATTCCATAGCGCTTCTTCGCACGCGCGCAGGGGATGCACCAGCGGCCGGAAGGCCCTGCTTCGGCGACGACATTGAGCGCCACGCACCGTTTCCAAATAGTTAACAGTTTGTTTGCGCAATCGATGTATGTTCGGAGGAATGCGAACAATAGAAGAGCGTTAACCTCATTTTAGCCGACTTCAGGGCTTAAATGAGGCGACAACGTGAAAAGGCCCATGATGATCAGCACACGATACAAGGCGCTCTCTTGGTTCAATAGTTTAACCCAGAGTTCGATGCCAGTGGACAGCATCGTAATGATGTCCGGCCTATTGGGCCTTGGGCTGATCGTGCTTGGGGCGGCTGCAAATAACATGGATACCTTGGCGGGCGCCGCGGATGTGCGCACTCGGCTAGCGGTACTAAGCCCTGACTATGATGCCAGCGCCTGCCCTTCGGGCTGGATCGAGAGCCATTCCGCCCACACGGGCTTGAGCCAAGATGATCTTCGGGCTTGGTTTGCGCAAAAAGACCAAACTACAGATAGCGCTACGATCTTGGCAGTTTTGTCCGCACACGCACAAGCGCCCCACGACTTTCGCTACAGGGCGCCCATGCGCTTGGCAGAGTTGCAGATTTTGATGTGTTTGGCCGAGCGGCGGGAGCTACCTCTCCCAGCCCACTCTTGACCTTTTGCGCTTACCCTCGGCTGGAGCCGAAGATCAGCGTCAGAATGTTTTGATTGGTTTGGCGATCGCTTTTGATCGTGATCAGTTCGTCTTGCGCGTCCTGCGCGACGGTGACCGACGGAACGGCCAGAGGCGTGAGGAGCGAAAGCACAACAACTGCGCGGGTTAGAAAACGTGTCATGTTATGTCCTTTCGTCGGTCTGGAAAAAACTTCACGCCAGTGACAGACCATTCAGGGGCGTGCGGGCGGGCCGTAGTGTGTGCGAAGCCCGTCCATTGTGTGTGGTGAAACCCGTCATTTCGGCTTTCATGAAAAGGTATATGCACCCCTGCCGCCTCTCATTCAATGAACGTAAGCGTGAGAATTAGGCAAAATGGGTGCGGGTTTGCACACACAGAGGCAGCCTATGCACCAAGCTCCCAAATCCGTGAAATATGCTCACCCAAGCGTGAGGAAAATGCCGCAACAAGACGATTGCGCCATCAGGGCGCCTAGAAACGACGCGCTTGATCACAATACGTGACAGCTAAGGCGAAAGCGCACATTCTACATTGATCTTAAGGTGTTTTTCGCCGTTTCTGAGAACCAGAAATTATATAAAGGCCGCTCCCATGCGGATGCTTATTTCTTTTGCCGCCCTGTTCCTGTCGGTGCTGCTTTTGCAAATCTCATCGGGTGGGGTGGGCCCGCTAGACGCGCTTTCAGGGCTAGAGCTGGGGTTTTCCACTGCTGCGGTTGGTGCACTAGGCTCTGCGCATTTCGTCGGCTTTTTCGTCGGATGTTGGTGGGCGCCGCGGCTTTTGGGATCGGTGGGACATAGTCGGGCATTCGCGGCCTTTACTGCGTTGGGCGCAATCGGACTGTTGGCGCACATGGTCTGGGTCGATCCATTTTTCTGGAGCATCTTGCGCGTCGGAACCGGATTGTGCGTAGCAGGCTGCTACACGGTAATCGAAAGCTGGTTGCAGGCCAAAGTCACGAATGAGACGCGTGGCCGCGCGATGGGCACATACCGGATCATTGATCTATCGGGGTCGATCCTTGCGCAATTGATGATCGGCGTGCTCGAACCAGCGTCCTACCTGTCCTACAATGTGCTGGCTATTCTGTGCTGCGCGGCTCTGTTGCCGATCACACTCACCCGCACGCCACAGCCCGAAACGCCCAGCGCGCCTCGGCTGCGGCCCCGACTGGCGCTGTCCTTGTCACCACTGGCAGTGGCGGGTGTGGTTGTGGCTGGCGTGTCCTCTGCGGCCTTTCGGATGGTGGGTCCGATCTACGGCCAAGAGGTCGGCCTGCGTGCAGATCAGATCGCATATTTCCTTGCGGCCTTCGTGTTGGGGGGCGCTTTGGCGCAATACCCTGTGGGTTGGCTTGCAGACAAATATGACCGACGCTGGGTGTTAATTTGGCTATCAATCGCATCGGCGCTGGCATGCGGGATAACGGCTGCGACATCGGATCAAGGCACCGTGGTGGTGATGCTGGTCGCAGGCCTTTTCGGGTTCACGACCTTTCCGATCTATTCGGTTGCAGCCGCACACGCCCACGACTTTGCAACTTCTGACACGCGGGTCGAACTATCCGCGGCCCTTATGTTTTGGTTCGCGGTTGGGGCCATCGCCTCACCCGTCGTATCATCGCAGCTATTGGCAGCCTATGGCCCGGCGTCCCTCTTTCTGCTCATTGCGGTGGCGCATGTCTTGCTCGCGGTGGTTGGGATTGTCAGGATGCGCGCCCGGCCAACGGTTGAAGAAAAAACCGCCTATATCTACGCCCCCCGCACCACGTTCACGATTGGCCGGCTTTTGTCGCGCAAACGCTAACGTTCCACATAACATCGCACACCTAAGGCCGCATTGGGTGGACGCCTGCCCGGGCTTGGACTAAGCAAAAGCCCGACACCTGCGGAGAGACCATGGCGCGTATTTTGATCACATCGGCGATCCCCTACATCAACGGGATCAAACACCTTGGCAATCTTGTGGGCAGCCAGCTGCCTGCGGACCTTTATGCGCGCTACATGCGCCAGCGGGGCCATGAGGTCATGTTTATCTGTGCCACTGACGAACACGGCACCCCAGCTGAACTGGCCGCGACCAAAGCAGGCAAGCCGGTTGAGGCATTCTGCGCCGAAATGCATGCCGTCCAATCCGAGATCGCCGACGGCTTTCGGTTGTCGTTCGACCATTTTGGCCGCTCATCCTCGACCCAGAACCATACTTTGACGCAATACTTTGCGGGCAAGTTAGCTGATAACGGCTACATCCAAGAAATCAGCGAAAAGCAGGTTTACTCTAATGCCGACGGCCGCTTTTTGCCCGATCGTTATATTGAGGGCACCTGCCCCAACTGCGGTTACGACAAAGCCCGCGGCGACCAATGCGAAAACTGCACCAAGCAGTTGGACCCCACAGACCTTATTGACCCACGCTCTGCCGTATCCGGCAGCACAGACCTAGAGGTGCGCGAAACCAAGCACCTTTATCTGCGCCAATCCCAGCTTAAGGATCGGTTGGATGACTGGATCAACAGTAAAATCTTTTCGATACGGGACGTCGAAAACGACTCAAATCAAAATCCAGCCCTACCCTATCGGAACGGAATTCGTCAGGAAAACTACGACCCTCTTCAACATTGGCCGGTTCTGACCACTTCCATCGCCAAGAAATGGCTGCACGATGGCGACGGCCTGCGCGACCGCGGTATTACCCGCGACCTGAACTGGGGCGTACCCGTCAAACGCGGTACCGACGAATGGCCCGGGATGGAGGGCAAAGTCTTTTACGTTTGGTTCGACGCGCCCATCGAATACATCGCAGGGACCGCCGAATGGGCCGAGGCGCAGGGTCTGGATGACAGTGCTTGGCGCCGCTGGTGGCGGACCGATGAGGGCGCAGATGACGTGCGCTATGTCCAGTTTATGGGCAAAGACAACGTGCCGTTCCACACGCTCAGTTTTCCCGCGACGATCATGGGTTCGGGTGAACAGTGGAAGCTTGTCGACTACATCAAGTCGTTCAATTACCTCAACTACGATGGCGGACAGTTCAGCACCTCGCAGGGGCGGGGTGTGTTCATGGATCAGGCGCTCTCGATCTTGCCGGCCGACTATTGGCGGTGGTGGCTGCTATCCCATGCCCCCGAAAACTCCGATGCAGAGTTCACATGGGAAAACTTCCAATCCAGCGTGAACAAGGACTTGGCAGATGTGCTGGGCAACCTTGTGAGCCGCGTGACCAAGTTCTGCCGGTCCAAGTTTGGCGAAGTGGTGCCAGAAGGCGGCGTATGGGCAGAGCGTGAGGCGGCATTGATCGCGACGCTCACGGCCAAGACGCGCGCCTATGAGGGCTTCATGGACGCCATGGAGGTCCGCAAGGCCGCAGCCGAGTTGCGCTCAATCTGGGTGGCAGGGAATGAGTACCTGCAAGAGGCTGCACCGTGGTCTGCGTTCAAGACGGACCCTGAACTGGCGGCGGCACAAATCCGGCTCGCTCTGAACCTGATCCGCGTCTACGCGGTCCTATCACGCCCCTTCATCCCCGATGCCTCGGCCGCGATGTTGGCCGCAATGGGGACCGAAGACGACAACTGGCCCGACGATATGACGGCCGCGCTCTCGGTGCTGCCTGCGGGCCATGCCTTTGCCGTGCCAGAAGTGTTATTTGCCAAGATCACGGACGAGCAGCGCGAAGAGTGGCAAGAGCGTTTTTCGGGCACACGCGATTGACCCTATCAAGCCCGCTTACACGGCGGGCTTGACCTAAGCGGCCTGAGACGCACCATTAGGGGCATGAAACATGCCTTAATGATCCTCAGTCTGAGTATTGCCGCTCTGCCCGCATTTGCAGAGACCTGCCCCGAGGCTCCGCCAATTGCAGCGGATATGGACCGACTCGTGGCACAAGTGCAGCGTGCACCGGACGAAATGGCTGCGCGCGCACTGTCTGCTGAAATGTGGAAACTGTGGCTGCAAGCCCCGGATGAATACAGTCAAAACCTACTGGATAGTGCAATGGCGCGTCGCAACGTGGCGGATTATACCGCCGCTGAAGCCGCGTTGACCTCACTTGTGCAATATTGTCCGTTCTACGCTGAGGGCTGGAATCAGCGGGCGTTTGTTCGGTTTCTTCAATCCAACTGGGACGGAGCGTTGAGCGACCTTGATCAAGCGCTCAAATACAACCCACGCCATACAGGCGCGCTGACCGGCAAGGCACTGACGTTAATCAACGCAGGCCGCGACGACGAGGCCCAACCCGTGCTGCGAGAAGCGTTAGAACTGAACCCATGGCTGGCTGAACGTGCGCTTTTGCGCGGCGAAGACTTATAGCGACTTGCACTCGGCCCAATGCCCCGGCAAAAGGTTCCTGTGTGCGGGCGTGGTGGAACGGTAGACACATGGGACTTAAAATCCCTGGGGCGAGAGCCCGTGCGGGTTCAAATCCCGCCGCCCGTACCAACCTGACTTCTCTGCTAGATCGCAGCAAGTTCCGCGCGTTCTAGACCTTTCCGAAAATCCCACCAAGCGCATCTAGATCAAGGTTATCGGCCATATGGTCCGCAAGCGCATCCAGCGTTGCCTCGACCTGCGCGCCGTAATCCATCTGGGTAGTTTGCGCGCCCAAGCCCGCCAAAAACGCCGTTCGAAATGCATCAGCCTCAAACAGACCGTGCAAGTAACAGCCGCGCACCCTGCCCGTTTCACTGACCGCACCCACGGGTTGCCCATGCAATTTGAGCCAACCGCGCGCCATGTCGGGACCAGAGGTTTCACCAATGTGGATCTCATATCCGGTCAAATCAGCCCCACTGTCGGGATGATGCGCCTGCACCCGCGCCAAGTGTTTGTGCGGGGTCATGATCGTTTCGATATCGAGGTGACCAAGGCCCGCCACATCGCTGGGCGCGCCCTCAATCCCGTCAGGGTCTGCGATCCTGCGCCCCAGCATTTGGTAACCGCCGCAGATGCCCAGCACATGCCCACCGCGTCGGATATGTGCATGCAAATCCACATCCCAGCCCTGCGCCCGAAAATGCGCGAGATCAGCGATCGTGGATTTTGATCCGGGGATCAGCACCAAATTAGCGTCCGCAGGCAAGGGACGACCCGCTGTCACAATCTCGACCGAGACGTTCGGATCCACCGAAAGCGGATCAAGATCATCGAAGTTCGCGATGCGATTCAATCGCGGTACCGCAACTTTGAACCCGCCGGTACGAGACGACCGGATATCCATGATATCCTCTGCCGGCAGCTTCCAAGCATCAGAAAACCACGGCAACACCCCGATTGAGGCCCAATCGGTACGGTTCACAATCTCGGTCAGCCCATCATCAAATAGGCTAACATCGCCGCGGAACTTGTTGATCAGAAACCCTTTGATCCGCGCCGCGTCCTCTGGCGGCAGGATGTTTTGTGTGCCCACAAGCTGGGCGATGACGCCGCCACGATCAATGTCACCAGCGAGGATGACGGGAATGTTCACAGCCTCTGCAAACCCCATGTTTGCAATGTCACCGGCGCGCAGGTTGATCTCAGCCGGGCTGCCCGCCCCCTCAACAATAATCAGGTCTGCCTCTGCCGCGAGACGATGAAAGCTTTCGACACAAGCCGCGAGCAAGTCCGGCTTAACCTTTGCATAATCGCGCGCCTTTAACGTGGCAAAGCGTTTGCCCTGTACGATGACTTGCGCGCCGACATCCGTTTCCGGCTTAAGCAACACTGGGTTCATATCAATGCGCGGAGCAACGCCTGCAGCCCATGCCTGAAGCGCTTGGGCGCGGCCAATCTCGCCCCCGTCTTCGGTTACAGCCGCGTTGTTAGACATGTTCTGCGGCTTGAACGGGCGCACACGCAGCCCTTTGCGCGCATAGTGCCGGCACAAGCCCGCAACCAACATGGATTTTCCCACGTTGGACCCTGCACCCTGGATCATGATCGCTTTGGCCATGGTCTCTCCCTTTGGGGCCGTTGTGCCTTGTGCCACCGGGCAGAGCCATAGGTTTTGTGGCTTCAACGCGGAAATTTTTGCACCTTGAACAACAAAGGCCCTGCCCCCGCGCGCGTGATGGCGTTGACGCCGGATACCACTTTGTATCTGCTGATAGACGCCCCAGAACCTAGGACCCACCATGATCCCCATTCGCGACCATAATCCCTCTAGGCGGGTGCCCTACGTGACCTACGCCCTACTGGCGGCCAACATCATCATCTTTTTGACGTATGGGTTTGAGCCGAACGGCCGCGCGGCTGCGATGGTCTTTGGTAGCTTTGGCGCAGTCCCCATCGAGATCGCCCAAGGGTTTGAATTACACACCCTCGTGACGTCAATGTTCCTGCATGGGGGCTGGATGCATCTGGCTGGAAACATGCTGTTCTTGTACATCTTTGGCGACAACATGGAGGACCAACTGGGCCACATACCCTTTGCTGGATTTTACGCGATTGGCGGGGTGGTGGCGACGCTGGCCCACATTGCCGTGGACCCGTTCAGCCGCATCCCGTTAGTTGGGGCCTCGGGCGCGATTGCTGCTGTTATGGGGGGCTACTTACTGCTGTTTCCCAAAGCGCGGATCGACATCTTTGTGTTTTTCGTGATCATCATCCGGATCATCCCAGTGCCCGCGTGGATGGTTCTGGCGATCTGGTTCGGGCTGCAATTGTTCAACGGCGTATCAGCCGGCAGCACGAGCGCCGTGGCCTATTGGGCGCATGCGGGCGGTTTTATTGCGGGGTTTGTCATGACATTGCCGTGGTGGATTGCCCGAGGCGGGCCGCAGTTTTGGCGGCGCACTCAAATGCATCCACCCCACCCAGAAACGCATTATACCAGATCGCACATTCCGCGTACGGGTCGGCGCAACACAGGCCCTTGGGGGCCAAAGCGATGAGGGATTATGCCGAGCGCTAGGCGCGCTCGGTGTATTCCATCGTCTCAGTATTGACGACAATGCTTTCATCTTGAGCCACAAACGGGGGCACCATGACACGCACCCCGTTGTCGAGGATCGCGGGCTTAAAGCTGTTGGCGGCAGTTTGACCTTTGACCACTGGCTCGGTCTCAACGATCTTGCAGATCACCTTTTGCGGCAGCGAGGCGCTGAGCGCTTCGGCGTCGTAGTATTCGATCACAGCGGTCATGCCATCCTGCAAGAATGGGCGCCGTTCTCCCAAAATGTCTGCGGGTAGTTCGATCTGCTCGTAGGTCTCAAGATCCATGAACACCAACATGCCATCAGTCTCATAGAGGAACTGTTGATCTTTTTGCTCAAGACGTACTTTTTCGATCTTATCCGCTGAGCGAAATCGTTCATTCAACTTGGAGCCGTTGCGAAGGTTCTTCATCTCGACTTGTGCGTAGGCACCGCCCTTTCCGGGCTTCACGTGGTCGACCTTCACAGCCACCCAGAGGTGAGCATTATGCTCCAACACGTTTCCGGGGCGGATTTCATTTCCGTTAATTTTAGGCATTGGGCAAAACCATGGCAAAAGGTTGAACAGATCTTGCGCATGCCTATATCTGGTGGACCAGTGGAGGGCAAGCCAACGATATGCAGCAAAAGGTTGACTCGACCTATGCATATAGTGCATCTCAGACATTCGAAGTTCGCATACCCGAATCGTCGTAAAATCGTCATATTGGGCGGCACCCCGCAAATGCAAGAGCAATAAAACAGGACGGCCTATGATGGATTTCGTTGACGGAACAGCTTTCAACTTTGAGCAGGGACAACGGTCTCGCAAGCTGTTTGCCGCAGTAGTTTTGGCCGCCTTGGATGATGCTATCGCTGATGACAAAAAGTACGGCAATGGCCCTGAACAAATCGCGCGTTGGGCCCGCTCGCGTGATGGCCGTGAAGTCCTGTCGTGCGCAGGAATTGACCCCAATGAACGTGTTGTCTCCGGCCTGATGGATTTTGTCGGTCGTGGTGTGCGGACCTCTGTCGCGCTGTCGCGCGAAGAGAGTGAGCGTCGCAACGCCGCCGCTGAGGCAGAAGCTGCTTAAGCAACCTAGATACAACAAAAAAACGCCGCGCAGATCAATCTACGCGGCGTTTTTTTATGCCTGAGAAAACCGCTCAGGCTAAAAACCAGAGGCTAGTCGAGATCTTCGCTCGACAGTATTTGACGGATTTCGCGGCGCACCAATTTGCGAACATTGCGAGTGATACGTTCGCCCAGCTGCCCGGCGAATTCCTCGCGCACGACCTCTGCGATAATCTCGCGCAAGGTTTCCTCATCCAACACGTCATCGCCATCTTGCGGCTTAGGCTCAGCGGCACGCTGAACCTTGTCCTGTGGGAACGGAATGGCAGAAGGCAGAGCGTGAGGGGCTTCAGGCGCGGTGGTTGGCAAGTCTTGTAAGACAGAATCGTCAGCCGCATCAAGCGTCGCCACATCCATGTCTGACGGGCTCAGCCGCGCGACGGTCTCAAAGGGCTCGTCCATCGAGGCTTCATCAAATGCGACCTCGACCATAGGCGCCTCAGAGACTGCCGTATCGCCCTCTTTGGCTGACAGATCACTTTGAACCGGCACCTCATCACCCTCAGACTGCTCTGAAGTGTCGTGGCCAACAGTATTTGTGTCAGCGGGCGCAGCAAAGGCGCGCTCAAGGGCCGGATCAAGAGCAGGCATTGTATCTGCTCGGCTGTCTCCCGCCACCGGGGTCATTAAGACATCTGCATCAGGTGCATCCTCAAGGGATGCTTCGTCCATCTCATCCAAAGCCTGCTCAGGCTGCCCCAGCACCCGAATAGTTTGATACGGGTCTTCGGGCTCCGTCACCCGCAATTGCGGCGTCAAAACCAGCTTATCGGGGCGCTGTCCTGCCATAGGAGGTCGCGGCACGTGCGCGCCCTCATCACTCACCAAACGACGAATGGAGGACAATACGTCCTCAATGTTCTGCTTGTTGGTCTGCTCGGCCATGCGTGCCCTCTCCCGTGACTTGGTGCACAGTTTACGAGGTTAACCTATCACAGCCACATACGCATGGGCAGCCCCTGAGCATCGGCAATTTTCCTCGAATACAAGCTATCGGCTATTTACGGTTCAATATCCGATCGAGGCGCGCGCCCTGCTCGGATCGAACAAGCCCCGATGGCGTTGCGGTTATCGCGTTATAATAGTTGGTTACATCGTACCGCTCAACGTCCAGCCCCAGATGCTCAGTCGACAAAAGACCAAGGGATTGAAGAACGCTGTACACCGCTAAATAGGCGCTTGTTTGCGCATTTAGAACGGCGTTGCGTGCATCCAGCAACTCTTGTTCAGCATCAAGAACATCAAGCGTGGTCCGCGCACCAAGACGGGCTTCTTCACGCACGCCCTCAAACGCCAATTGCGATGCCCGAACCTGCTGTTGCGTGGCCGTTACCTGCGCACGCGCGACCTGTAGCTGCGCCCACGACCGCTTTACGCCATCGGATACGATACGGCCCTCTTGGGCCAAGCCAAAGCGCGACGCCTCAAGCGCTGCCTGCGTCTGACGGATCAGAGAATTCAGCGTACCACCATCATAAAACGTCCGAGAATACCGCAGCCCGACCGTCCCGCTTGAGGTTTCATCCCCATTGCGTGCGCCTGTGCTGACACTGCCCGTCACGCCGACGGTCCCAAAGGTGTTGCGCTGAGCGGCCGCCGAAAGCAATTCGTTTGATTTAACCGTATGTTGCTGGGCCAGCAGCGATGGCGCGGTACGCATTGCAATCGCCTCAGCTGCTTGCACGGTAGCAGGCAGCGCAGGCGGTGACGGAGGCGTCAGCAAAGCATGCGGCGCACGACCAATAGTCAGAATGTAGTTGGACCGCTGGATTTCAACATCGCCCTGCGCGCTTGCCAATCCAGAGCGCGCCTGCGCAAGCCGCGCACGCGCCAACTCAACATCCGTTCGGGTAACTTCACCGACCTCGAAACGATCCTCAGCGGCGCGCAACTCCTGTGTGATCAGGCGCAGATTGCTTTCGCGCAAGGCTACGGCCTCGATCGCGGAGCGAAGCTGTAAAAACGCCTGAACCGCATTGAACAGGATCTGTTGTTCAACACTGGCTAGGTTTTGACGCGCAGCGAGAACCAACTCCTTGGTCGACTCCAAACGCACGGACCGCGAGCCGGCGTCCCAAACGGTCCAATCGGCATTGACCCCGATCGATGTCGTAAACGAATCCGTAGGGCCATCGACCCCGTTTTGGCTGAGTGACGCGAAATAGGACAACACCGGCTGAAAACGCGCCTGTGCCTGCGCCACGCTTTCATCTGTTGAGCGCAGCAAAAACCGCTGCTGCTGAACCAGATCGGAATTGTTGTAGGCAAACACCAACGCATCCGCGAGCGAATGCGCCTTGGCTGCTATGGGTGCCACGCTCATCCCCGCTACAAGCGTGAATGCCGCGAACCCGCGCACCGTTTTTTCTATTGAAAACATTGCCCTGCCTTTCTGGTTTTGCCGCAGACCCGGCCCCAGAATGGGATCAGAGCGCGAAGCCTTTTTCAAGTGTAAAGCCGGGCAGAACAGGCATCGTCGTATTAAATGCCATGCGCCAGCTGATCCGACCGTTCGATTTGTGGCCAATTTTACACGCACCCAGAGCGCCTTCAACAAACACGGCCGCGATCCGACCGCCCTCTTTGAGCTGATCTTCGATCGCTGAAGGAATAGTCTCAACTCCACCCTCAATCACAATAACGTCGTATGGGCCCGCTTTGGGTGCACCCTCTGCCAGCGGCGCGTGCAGAACTGCGACATTATCGATGCCCTTTTCGCCAAGCGTAGCTTCGGCGTCACGTGCCATGTCGCTGTCTTCCTCAACCGCCACTACTGCGTCAACCATCCGCGCCAACACGGCCGCTGAATAGCCCAACCCACAGCCCAGATCGAGCACCAACTCATCCCGCTCCAAATCAAGCGCGTCGAGCATTTTCGCAAAGCCGCGTGCATCTGCCAACACACGGCCAGGGGTCAGCGCAATCGGCTCATCCATATAAGCAACAGGAGCCTTGTCCGCTGGCACAAAAGCTTCCCGCTCAATCGCAAGCAGCGCCTCGATTATCGGAAACTTGGTCACATCCGAGGGGCGAACTTGGGTGTCCACCATCATGGTGCGCAGAGCAGTCGTGTCGGTCATTATCTTATCTCGCCGGTCTCGAAAGGTCAGATCGTCTTGTCATAGCAGCCAAACTAGCGCAACTGGAAGCCGAATGTGCTCCCTGCGGCCATGAGCCATCCTGCCCAAGAACGCACCTTCGCCAAGATCGTAAAAAGGACCCTTGAAGCCAGTCCCGGGCAAGGGTAATGAACACACAGTTGCTCGGGCAACTTATCGGCGCGGCTACACCACAGCGCCGAAGCGAGGCGAGTTGGCGGAGTGGTGACGCAGCGGATTGCAAATCCGTGTACACCGGTTCGATTCCGGTACTCGCCTCCATTTAAAAACAATCACTTAGATCACTCCTTGCCGTGTTTGAGGCCCTGCGTTTACAGGGGCGTTTACATTTTTGTGTCTTGAGACAGTGATTTTGCTCGATTGAGCTTGCGCAAAACCGCATCGCTTTCGTCCGGGCTAACCTGAGCATAATGCTCGATTACCTGCGCCGCGTAGCGAACCGACCAGCCCATCAGTACGGCAATCTGGCGCAAGGACAGATCGGCATTCAGCAATCTTGTCGCCGCCGTCCCGCGCGTATCAGACAGAGTCTTCTCCCTGCCGTCGATCCATGGTGGGATCTCCGCTTCGCGCCGCCACTTGGTGATCTGGTTCGATGCCCAACGGGCCGTCAAAGGCCTGCCAAGCTCTGACACCAGCAGCACATCTTGGCCCTCCGGCGTCTCTGCGATCAGTTTCTCAAGGGCTGAAGTGGCCGGGATATATGCGATCTGGCCGCGCTTACTGGTCCTGAAACGAAGGCGCTTGCCGTGCGGCGTGTCTTCGAATTGGTCCATTTTGACCTGAACCAGATCGGCCGCTCGCAAACCGGTTTCGCATCCGGCGGTCAGGATTCTCTGGACCCATTTCGGCGCGTACTTATTGAACTGAGCGATGTCCCCGCTCGTCCAGATGATCTCTGTGCGGTTCGATTGGTAGAGCTTCTTGAGCTTGTGGCAGTGATGCTCTTTCAGCTTTCCCTCTTCCACCGCCCAATTGAGGACGCGTGTGGCATGGGTGCCCGCCATGTCGTGCTGCTTGGGCGAATGGAGCCACTTCTTGCGCCAATTGTTAACCTCGCCCCGCGAGGCGCGTTCTTCGAACATCGCGACAGGATCGGCACCGAACTCCTCGCGGAACAGTTCCAACCATTTGCGGATATCGGCCTTTGAACGCTCAGCCTTGGGCAAGGACGCACTGGACAGAAAATCGTCGACCAAGTGAGTCGTGAGGTATTCAGCCGGGCTCACGGGCGTACCGCACTGTGAAAACGCATGGAAGAATTCGGGCTCTTTGGGGTTTGGGTCCGTCCCTTCCCAAAATTTGGGGCCACCCCGCCAAGCATAGAAATGGTAGCGCACACCGGACACGACCTTGCGCCGGACACGGTGGACGCCCTTGGGGAGGTTACTTCTGGGCACGACGCGCTCTCCGCTGTGCAACGAGGCTCGGTTGCGAAGCGGCCTCGCGTTCTGCCGCGCTGATGCCCTGAACAGCATCCAATCGCGCGCGAATGAGTTTCGGGTCATACCACCCGCGCCGTCCTGGCACCGGAGCAATACCCGTCCTACGGCAGAAGTCGTAGAAAGACGCGCTCGGCTCACTGTAGCCAAAGAGAAGCGCAAGCTCTGGGGTAGGAATCAGCTGGATATGGCTTGGGCTCATTTTTCAGCCCTCTCACCCACGGCTTCTTGCCGCGACATGGCTGCCCGCAAACAAGACACCACCTGAGCGCCCTGTGAGCGTAAGTTCCGCACAGCCTCCTCTTCGAGCCAAGCTTTCACGTCCGCCGGAAGGTTAAGTTTGAACTGGGTTGTCTTCATATTTACACCTCAACAAAAGGACATAAAATGTCCATATCATTGAGGACAAATATTGTCCATCATGGAATCATGAAAGAAGAAGCCTTGGTCCAATTCAAACTCTTGCTTCCTGCCGCGCTCAAGAAGCGTCTGGAAACGCATGCAACACTGAACCGGCGCAGCCTGTCTCAGGAAATCGTCGTCGCCCTTGAGGAGAAGTATCCGGCTGCAGAACCGGATGCGACATCCGATCCAGCGGCCCGTATGCTCTTCTGGCTTGCCAAACGCATCCGTCGAAGAAACCCGAAGCCCGGAACTCCCAGAGATAAGCAAGCCGCCCTGTATGAGCGCATTGCGGGCGATATTGCGGAACGCATGAAGGACATCGGCGAATAACCCTAATAGGCCACCCACTCATATCCGTGGTTACCTTCGTGATCTTCCCATTCCACGCCAACACCTCGTCGCCAATTTGATGACGAACAGCGCCTTGACGGCAGAACCCACTGCGGGGCGGCCGCTGGGGTCGTGCGTTGCCAGCCGAATTCGCCCTGCGTGCCGTAGGTCCCGAGGCGCATGTTGTAACTCTCAGAACAATCATCGTCGCGGCCATGTTCGCGATGGCTGTAGTACCGCACATCCCAAACACGGATCGAGCGGACAAAGTCGAACTCCAGACCGCTGATGTCGATATCGGCACCACCTTCGACTACCTGCGCCAGAATGACTTGGGCGAGCGTCCGACCCATTTGGCTGCTTGCCTCCCAGGTCTTCGGGGCCGTGCTTTGTAAAGGCACACGCTCAGAAACACCCATCGGACAACGCCAAATTTGCAATGGCGGCTCAATTGGCCAGGGCGTGATCCGGCGGATAAACACGGCACGCGCATGGGCACATTCTGCTGACGCAGGCCACCCACCAGCCAGGCAAAGCAGAATGGCGCAATCGACCTGATAGGCCTTTGCCGCCTGCGGGGCCACGGTTGAAAGAAGAGCCACGACAGCTCCGGCGCTCAAATTTCTGATAAGTCTGCACCACATATCAATAAATGCCTTCTGACTACATTACTGCATTATTGATACACTAGCTCCAATCTCAATCTCCACACCATATGCGAGCATAGTGTTTATGATGTTCGCGCGCGTTTTGTGGAATATATTCCGTAGAGCGGTTCTTGTGATCTGGCCGAATAGAGGCCATGAAATTACGGGAACGAGTAGGGTTAAATGTCCGGAATCTAAGAAGTTCCAGAGGATTGAGCCAAGAACAGCTAGCTTTGGCTGCGGATGTAGATCGCAGCTATATCAGCGAGATCGAACTCGCCAAAAATTCAGCATCAATCGATGTTCTGGAGCGGATCGCACTTGCTCTCGAAATCGACCCACAAGAGTTATTAAACAAGAGGGGCTGATATTGCCCGAAATTACGAGTGTTCGCACAACGGCCGAAGCCATCGGCCGTATTTCATGCATCAAAACAGGTGAAGAAATCGGCCTTCTGTATCGCTGGGACAACGGCGAGACGCAGGCTGCGTTGCACAATGACGGCGAGCCTATAGCGCAACACAACTCAGAGCTTACCACTGAACCAGACATTGGTGGAAAACGCAGCTAACGGCCGGAAAGAGCCCGTTCCAGACCTATCAAAAATCCTGCTGCGCGCGCTCGCAGCAAGATCATCGCTGCAGCCCAGCTAGAATCGTCGCTACAGCGCGGGGAGTAAACCCGCCGTTCAGGCAAGCTGCAGCGAGATTTCCACTGGCTATGACCGGGTCGCGGGACAATCCAGCCCTTTGCGGCTGCAGCTATTGCTGACGCAGCTTTTCCTCGCGCTCGCAGCACTAAAATATCGTCGGCGCAGCAATTTTTACCAAACCAGGCATTCAAACAGTTCAATTCGGGTGAAACCGAGATCATGCTTTCGCTGTACGTTGCCTGAATTCGAATGACGCGGGACATGGCCGACGATGGACGCGCGCGGACAAATGGTTTCGATCATAGCCGTCAGCCATTGCTCAGGGGGGATGAAACTGGCATCCATCGGCCCGTCGGGTGATGCGGGATAACAACGTGGACGACGGACGCGATACAACGCCGGAATTGGCCTACGTGAAAATGCACTTCTGTCTGTCTTTGCACAGTAGCTATGAGGCACTGTGCGACTATCTTGCGATGAACCATGTTGGCGAACTTGGGCTTGAGTTTGAGCACGAATAAAGGCGGCCCAACAAGGATGTCGGGCCGCCATTAGATCATGTCTTTGGGTTGGTGAGTCGCGCCTTACCCAAGCGTAGGCATAGTGAATTCCGGATCGGTGCGTTGACCGGAGGGCCAGCGCGTCGTTGTGGTCTTGATCCGGGTGTAGAACCGCACGCCTTCCATCCCGTGCATGTGATGCTCGCCAAAGATCGAGGACTTCCAGCCGCCGAAAGAGTGGTAGGCCATGGGCACGGGGATCGGCACGTTGATCCCGATCATGCCCACCTCGACATCCTGGCTAAAGCTGCGCGCCGTGTCCCCGTCACGGGTAAAGATTGCCGTACCGTTCGCGTATTCATGGCTGTGCACCAGATCAAGAGCTTCCTGATAGGAATTGCGTCGCACGACCGACAGAACGGGGCCAAAGATTTCCTCTTTCCAGACGGTCATGTCAGGCCTGACATTGTCCAGCAGCGTGCCGCCAAGGAAATAGCCGTTCTCGTAGCCCTGCATGTCCTGGTTGAAGTCACGGCCATCAACGACGACTTTCGCTCCTTCTACCTCACCCGTGTCAATGTAGCCACGAACTTTGGCAAGGTGCTGTTCGGTGACCAGCGGACCCATTTCTGATGCTTTGTCCGTGGTCGGGCCGATTTTCAGCGCATTGATTTTTGGAACCATGATGTCGATCAGCGCATCGGCCACCGCATCGGTGACAGGAACTGCAACCGAGATCGCCATGCAGCGTTCGCCTGCAGAGCCGTAAGCCGCGCCCATCAGCGCGTTTGCGGTCATTTCCAGATCGGCATCGGGCATGATGATCGCGTGGTTCTTGGCGCCACCAAGGGCCTGAACGCGTTTGCCATTGGCTGTGCCGGTCTGGTGAATGTATTTCGCAATCGGGGTCGAGCCGACAAAGCTGACAGCTTTAACATCCGAGTTGTTTAATAAAGCATCGACGGCTTCCTTGTCGCCGTTGACGACGTTGAACACGCCCTCAGGCAGGCCTGCTTCGGTTAGCCATTCGGCCAGTTTCAGCGATGCCGAGGGCACGCGTTCGGATGGTTTCAGGACAAAAGTATTACCTGTCACCAACGCGACTGGGAACATCCACATCGGCACCATGGCCGGGAAGTTGAACGGCGTGATCCCTGCACAAACGCCAAGCGCCTGACGGATGTTATGGCTGTCAACGACCGAGCCCACGTTTTCGGAAAACTCGCCCTTCATGAAGTTCGGCGCGCCGACGGCGAATTCCACAACCTCAAGCCCGCGCGTCACTTCACCGACGGCATCGTCATGGGTCTTGCCGTGCTCGGACGCCAGGATAGAAGCCAATTCATCGGCACGGTCCCACAGGATGCTCTTGAACTTGTCGAGGATACGCGCACGGCGCAGAACAGGGGTCTTGGACCATGCTGGCCATGCCGCTTTTGCAGCGGCGACCGCGCTGTTGACTTCGTCGGTTGAAGCCAGTGGCACGTCCCGCTCGGATGCGCCAATGGCCGGGTTGAAGACAGGTTGCGTACGACCAGATGTGCCCTGCACATGCACGCCGTTGATGTAGTGGGTCAGAACAGGCATGGGTAACTCCTCCTAATGCATGGCCCATCTCGTACCGCTGTGTTACACTCAAAAATACAGTCAAATATGACGATCTGTTATTCAATTTCGGATGTAAGTAGTGAACTGGGACGATCTGCGATTTTTCTTGGCCGTTGCGCGTGAGGGGCAAATTCTTCGCGCGGCGCAAAGGCTTGGCACCAGTCAGGCGCGGGTTAATCGCCGGATCACCCAGTTTGAAAAGGCCTTGGGTGAAAAGCTTTTTGACCGGCGGACGGTGGGGTGCAGCCTGACGCAATCCGGGCGTTCGCTGATGCCCAATGCCCTCGCGGCCGAAGAGGCAATGCTCAAGTTGCGTACGACCCCCGGGACGAAGGGTTCGAGCAAGATCGCCGGAACCGTACGAATTGGCGCACCGGACGCTTTCGGTGTGGCCTATCTTGCCGCACAACTGCCAAAACTGCGGGCGCTTTATCCCGATCTGAAGGTGCAGCTTGTTCCGGCACCTCGCGCCTTTTCACTGTCGCAACGCGAAGCGGATATTGCCATTGTTATCGGGCGCCCGCAGAAGGGTCGGCTCAAGGCGACCAAGCTTACTGATTATTCACTGGGGCTCTATGCCTCGAAATCCTATGTTGCTGAACATGGAGCGCCCCAATGCATTGCGGATCTCGGCGACCATGAACTTGTCGGTTATGTGGACGATCTGATTTATACGCCTGAGCTTGAATTCAACAAAGGTTTTTGGCCGGGCTGGAACTCGCAGATTGAGATTTCGAGCGCGCAGGCGCAGGTTACGGCTGTGCGATCTGGTGCCGGGATCGGTGTCTTGCATGATTTTGTAGTCCGGAGTGATTCTGAGTTGGTCGCGTTGTTTTCCGAAACAAAGGCAGAGCGCAGCTATTGGGTGGTCTGGCATGAGGCGATGGACGCGATCCCCCATATCTCCGCGACGACGCGTTTCATTGTCGAAACGGTACGGCAGGATCGCAAGCTGTTTTCGCCGGGCACCTGATGTCCGGCGAAGGAAAGGGGGCTCATGGCCCCCTTTCTGAAGTTATTCGGCAGCGTGAATTGCCTGCACACCGTTTCTAGCACGTATGCCATCTCTCACTATTGCCTTGATCAGCGAAACACACATCAGCACCATGACGAGCGAGAATGGCAACGCACCGATGACCATGGCGGATTGGATTGCACCAACGCCGCCCGCGATCAGCAGACCGCCGACGACCAACGACAGCGCCAAACCCCAGAAGATGATGTGCGGGCGACCGGATGGCTTTTCAGCACCTGCGGCATTGATTGTGTTCACGATTAGGACCGCGGAGTCAGCCGTTGTCACAAGATATGTGAGCAGCAGAACAACAACGATGATGGCCATGACCCAGGCCAGACCAGACCCGAGGATGAAGTCGAGCATCGCGAACAACTGGTTCTGCTGACCAGCGCCGGAGATCGCGTCGCCCGCGCCACCGTTCAGGGTCAGATCGATGGCTGTGCCGCCAACAATCGTGAACCAGAAGAAACACATCAGCGATGGGATGACGATCGCCCCAAGGACGTACTCGCGCAAAGACCGGCCACGGGAAATCCGAGCCAGGAAAACGCCTACGAATGGTGCAAACGCAATCCACCAGGCCCAGTAGAAGACGGACCAACCACCTTGCCAGCTTGCCAGTTGCGCGGCTTCGCTGCCCTCAACGCCATCAGACGTCCAGATTGTGAACAGCATTTTCGGCAGCTGAACGATGTAGGTCATTAGGCCTTCAAAGAGAGCGGTCAGCCCGAAGAATGTTGAGCCAAAGATCAAGAAGAAAGCGAGAAGAAAGAAGCTAAGACCCATGTTGATGTTGGAGAGCCATTTGATGCCTTTGCCCACACCGGAAAGCGCCGACAATGTGGACGCGCCCATGATCACCAGAAGCGCAGTGATAACCCCGGCAGTTGACGGTTTGCCGGTTTCCGCAACGACGAGCCAGTCGCCGAATCCGATGCGGTGCAGCCCGGATACAAACTGCTCGACGCCAAAGCCAAGAGTTTGTGCCACACCTAGAATAGTCGCGACAACGGCCACGATGTCCACGATGTGTCCCAGGATGCCAGAGAGGCGTTCACCAAAAAGCGGCGTCAACGCGGAGCGGATCGTCAGAGGCAAATTGCGCCGATACGAAAAATACGCCAGCGACAGCCCGACGATGGCGTAGCACGCCCATGCCGAAAACCCCCAGTGCAGGAAAGACCAAAGGTAGGCGTTGCTTACGTTATCAGCGGCAGACGCTCCGGTTTCCCCCATGATGACATTAGGGTTCGTGGCAAAGTGATACATGGGTTCAGCGGTGGCAAAGGTCAACATGCCGATGCCGATACCCGCACCGAACATCATCGAGAACCACGAGAAGTTGGAAAACTCCGGTGTGTCGCCTTCGAGGCCGAGCTTCAGGCGGCCCGTGCTCGGGATCAACGCGAGAACGACGCATACAATCAGGAACAGCGCGACAACGTAGATATACCAGGAAGAGAATGTGGCAAGCAGCGAGCCGTTCAGGTCGCCAAGGATTCTTGCTGCTGTCTCTGGAACCGCGATGGCCCACACGATGAGAGCGGCGATTAGAATTTTGGAAGTGATCGCGACGTCCTTACTGAAACCAGTATAGAACCCGCGTTCTGCGATTGGGATGGAGAGTTCCATCAATGGTGGTGTCTTGGCCATATTTCCTCCTGAATGGCTGGTGAACGTCAGACACAAACGGCGACCCCACACAACGCGAGGTCACGTGGATTTCTGGTGTCTTTGGCTCGGTTAAATGGGCCTGTCCTTAGTTTCCGGCCCGGGAATTTTTGTGAAGCGTCACCCGCCGTCACTCAAGCAGGCGGCGCATCCGATCAGCTCGGCAAATATTCGTCACTCCAGGATTCACTGAGATTGCCAGACTTAATCATGGCTTCAATAGCAGTATCCGCATAGCCAAGCTCTGCAAGGATCGCACGTGTCGATGAACCAAACTTTTCGGACGGGGCCACGGCGAAGACTTTTCCACGGTTGGGTCGCACTGCATAGGGATCCAGCTGGATCACCTCGTGCCCGCTTGGGTGGTCAGCGTAGCTTGAGAACGAATAGCTGCCATTGCCCGTACCCGGATCGCCATCGGCTTCGCGCAGGTTTCTGGCCCTCAGAGCGTCCAGATTTTCGCAAATCACCGCGCCGATGTCTGCCGCCTGCAACCGTTCGATCCAAACCGCCGCCGGTTGGGTCTGGAACGCACTCGCAAGGTAGGCAGAACGGTCGTCCTCTGCCAAATCGGGCAGGTCTTCCAACCCTTCCACGTTGCGGAACAGCGGCAGGTCGGCCTCATAGGCGCTCAGCAGGATGTGGCGCGACGCGGTGCTGTAGAAACGTGTAAGTGCGTCATAGCCGCTTGCCTCCGGGCCGGAGGGTTCATCGAACAACCCGCGCCCTTTGTAATCAAAGGCGAATGGCACCTGTAGCAACCCGCTGTTTGACGACAGGGATGTGCGGCCACGGCCAATGCGCCCGTGACGGTGTTTCTGATAAAGTGCCGCGGCGACGCCCAATGCGCCACCGAACCCGCACATCACATCGATGGTGCCGACGTGGGCGTGTTCCTCAGGGCGATCCATCGCGCCGCCAAAGCGCAGCATGATGCCGGTGGTCGCCTGAACCAGATCGTCATAGCCGATATAGTCCGTTCTGGTCCCGCGGCGCACGCCGCTAAAGCAATCAAGTTTGCAGAACAGCGCATCAGGGTTCAGCCTGCGCAGGTTCTCCGCATCTAGACCCACCTTCCTGATCTGGTTGTCAGGGGCATTCCAGACGATCACATCGACGGATTTAATCAGATCCTCGAACACCTGGCGGCCGTGGCGGGATTTGATGTCTGCAAGGATCGAGCGTTTGCCGCGCATCTGGGACATGCCATAGATGACCGTGTTCCAGCTGTCATACGTTGGCGATGCAGGTTCTAGCTTGATCACTTCGGCCCCGAACCGCGCCAGATAGCTGGCCGAATGCGGCCCCGCGATCACGTTGCACATGTCCAGAACCCGCACGCCCGATAGCCATCCCTCTTGCTCAATTGCTCCCGACGGCTCGGGGATTTCGGTACGGATTTTCTTGAGAATTTTCAATGCCTCGTCGAACTCAACCCAACGGCGGGGTTCCGGCTGCAACGCCTCTTCGCCGCTTTCTTCCATCCAGACCACCGGCCCGGGCTGCGTCATATCGCCATAGACCGGATCGTGGACGTCGATCATCAGGCCGGATGTTTCGGCATATTCATCATGCACCCATTCCTGCAACCATCGCTGCGGCGCTCCGGGGATAAGCCCACGGCCAAACATCTTTTTCCATTCGTGGGACGTGCGAGTCATGAAGACCTCTTTCATCCGCGCTGAAATTTTGTCGGCCCAGTCCTTGGGCATCGGGTAGACGCCGAGCGATGTCTTGCTCTCCCATTCAGACCACGGCTTGTAGGTGTCTTCCTCTGAGGTCAGCCCCTCTTCGACCAGCTCATCATAGATACCGAGCACCTCAAGGCAGCGTCGCGCGTGGTTCTTGTGACTTGGGCAGACAACATAAAACCCGCGCCCGTCCTTGCACATGTAGCTGCGGAAGAACGGGTCCATCAATTCCTGTAGGTCCTCAAAGCTGACATTCATCGGCAAACCTTCGACGCGGCGTCGCTCTATTTCGACCTCGCGTTGGGTCAAGTAACGTTCTGGCATGCCATCAACGTGGATCGAGTTGTAACACAGCCCCTCCATAACAGCAGCGGCCAGGGGCACTTCGATTTGGTCACCAAGGCCGGTAACCTGGCGCGATTGCAGCGCCAGAACCGTGGCGGACGCCGCAATCTGTGAGGCATAAGCCGAGGCGAGAGGCAGGGGCGAGAACGATGGGTTCAATCCCATCAGAACGCGGTTCAACCCCATGTCGGTGAACACTCCCGAACTGGCCGCAACGATGCTTTCGTAAGCGCGCAATTCACGGCGTTCCGCATCGTTTGAGGCGAAACCAGGTACGGATATCGTGATCAGATCGGGGCGGTCTTCGCGCATTGCGGCGAAGTCGAACCCCAGCTTGGCAAACTTCCCAGGGCGGAAATTTTCGACGATGATATCGGCCTCGGCACAGAGCGCATGGGCCTGTTCCAGCCCTTCGTCAGACTTCAGATCAAGGTTCACGATGATCTTGTTGCGGTTCAGCGTGGCGTTGGCCGGACTGTCCCACATCGGGCCATCGGGCGGGTCGATGTGCACGACCGTGGCCCCCAGATCACCAAGCAACATCGCCACCGCCGGGCCAGCAATATACTGTCCAAAATCCACGACCTTCACACCGGTAAGCGGCAATTTCGAAAACGAATTACGCATGGGTCCTCCACAACGACTTCTTGATTTTTGATAGGGGCTGTTATTGCCCGGCCAATATCCAGCCAGCGGCTTTTTCGGCGATCATGATCGTAGGCGAGTTGGTGTTGCCGCTGGTGATTTCCGGCATCACGGACGCATCCACCACGCGCAGGCCGGCGACCCCCTTGAGGCGCAGATGTGGATCTAGAACAGCGGTTTCATCATCCTCGCGGCCCATTTTGACGGTCCCGACGGGGTGGAAAATGGTGCTTGCAATATCGCCCGCAAGACGCGCAAGATCTTCATCACTTTGATACTGAAAACCGGGTTTGTATTCTTCCGGAGCATAAGGCTGCATCGCAGGCTGCGACATGATTTCGCGGACCTGCCTCAAGCTATCGGCGGCAACCTTACGGTCGTCGTCCGTGTCCAGGTAATTCGGTGTAATCTTGGGTGCAACGCGGAAATCATCGGAAGCAATCCGCACATGCCCACGGCTGGTCGGGTTCAGGTTGCAAACGCTGACCGTCATGGCCGGAAAATCGTGTAGATCATCGCCAAAGGCCTCAAGGCTGAGCGGCTGCACGTGGTACTCGAGGTTTGCATGGCTGCGGCTCGGGTCGGACCGCGTAAAGGCACCCAGCTGGCTGGGGGACATGCTCATCGGACCAGAGCGCTTGAACAGATATTCCAGACCGATCTTGGCTTTGCCCACTATCGAATTGGCGAGCGTGTTCATCGTTTTTGTGCCTTTGACCTTGAACACCGCGCGGATTTGCAGGTGGTCTTGCAGGTTTTCTCCGACATACGGCTGGTCCATGACCACGTCGATGCCATGCTCTTTCAGCAATGCTGCTGGACCGATCCCCGACAGTTGCAGGATTTGAGGAGAGTTCACGGCGCCGGCAGACAGAACCACTTCCTTGGTGGCTGTGACATTAACAGGGTTGCCTTTGCGGTGAACCTTTGCGCCGACACAGCGCAGAGCGCCATTGGCTTCTTTCTCGAAGCAGAGTTTTTCGACTTGGGCCTCTGTCCAGATGGTTAGGTTCGCACGGTCCCTCGCGGGACGCAGAAACGCTTTGGACGTGTTCCAGCGCCAACCGGACCGCTGATTCACATCGAAATAGCCCACACCGGAATTATCGCCGCTGTTAAAATCACCGATCTTCTGAATGCCGTTTTCCTCTGCGGCATCGGCGAAGCTGTCCAGAACATCCCACCGCAGACGCTGCCTCTCAATGCGCCATTCGCCGCCATGCCCGTGCGTGTCCGAAAACCTGCTGTTGTCACCGGTGACCGGATCAGCGCCATCATCCAATTTGTAGTGGTTTTCGTGCGCCTTAAAATCGGCAAGCGAGTTTTCCCAGTTCCAGGACTCTTCACCGGTCAATTCAGCCCAGTTGTTATAATCGCGCGCTTGACCACGCATGTAGATCATACCGTTGATGGAAGAGCATCCACCCAGCGTCTTACCACGCGGATAAAGAAGGCTGCGCCCGTTCAAACCCTTGTCTGATTCGGTCTTGTACATCCAGTCGGCCCGCGGGTTGCCGATACAATAAAGATAGCCCACGGGGATATGAATCCAGGGATAGGTGTCTGGCTTCCCGGCTTCCAGAAGAAGCACCCTGTTGGCCGGATCAGCGCTCAGACGATTGGCCATCAAGCACCCGGCGGAACCGCCGCCAATCACGATATAATCGAACCCGTTCAAACCTTCAGACATTTGGTCATCCACCCATCAATCGTTTCGTTGCCATGTGCGTTCCGAGAGGGGCAAAGAGCCACCGCACTTGAACATGCCACTTCGAATGGCCGTCGAACCCAGCAGTTGATTTGCATTCACTCGCGGAACGCTGATTTCGCTGTTCTCTGAGCGATGTGGGCGAAAAAACCTAATGACAAATCCCACAATTCGATATTAGAAATTTTTATATGGATCGTTTTTCGAATATTAACAGCATCTTGGCTTTTGTGACCGTGGCCCGCGAGGGAAGCGTATCACGTGCTGCTGAGGTGCTGAACCTTACCCAACCAGCCATCAGTCACCAGATCAAGCGGCTTGGCGAAGAGACGGGAATCACGCTGTTCAACAGAACGTCCACCGGTCTTCAGATCAGCCATGATGGCGCAGCTGTCTTGGCAAAGGCCGAACGGGTTCTGGATGCGATGAGTGACTTCCAGCGCAGCGCCCGCCAAAGGTCTGGTCGGATCAGCGGCAAACTCAGGATCGGAACGATCGTTGATCCTGAGTTTATACGGCTTGGTCGAATTTTGGCGCGCTTGCGAACAGAACATCCGGACATTGAAACAGAACTGACCCACGGTGTTAGCGGCGATATTATGACCTGGCTGAAACGGGGCCAGATTGATGCGGGGTTCTATTTGTGTGGGCCAGACGACCTTGCCACGATGGGATTAGACAGCGAAGATCCAATACATGCACTCAAACTTGCCGATTTCACCTACCGCGTGATCGGTCCTGTTGGGTGGCAGAAGAAGATTGAGAATGCTGATTGGCCAGAATTGGCAAAACTGCCCTGGATCGGCACACCCGAGAGGTCCGTTCATTATCGCCTTTTGTCCAAAATCTATACAAATCCGGCCGATCGTTTGGGGGTGGTAGCGCGTGTCGACCAAGAAGCCTCGATGCTAGAGATGGTGCGATCCGGCATCGGCTTAAGCCTTTGCCGCGAATCCATCGCGCTCCACCAAAAACAATCCTTCGGTCTTGCGGTCTGCAATTCAGTTTCGGTGCCTGCTTGTCTTTGTTTCGTTGCCTTAGAGCGCCGCAAAGATAGTCCGACCCTCTCAGAAACATTCAACCTGTTGCGGAGTTCGTGGTGACTACCTGGCCGCGATCTGCACGGATGGCTGGTTTTCTCGCTGCACGGTGGAGCTATCTCTCTCTCTCTCTCTCTCTCTCATGCTAAAATTCTCTCGCTGCGAGCGCGCGCAGCGCGAAAATCAAACTCACAGTTTGGGCTCCTTGCAGACCAATGCGTGCGCAGAAGAGGCCCATTTGGTTGGCTTCTCAAAACGAGCGTTCAGCCCTGCTTGTACAATCGCCCGGTCAGCGCGGTGCTGATGATTGGGCTTGGAGGGAGGATCGGAGGGCAAATCATGCCTAGAGTTCAGCTACCCGTCGTCACCCCGAAACGCAGAGCTTGGAACAAGGGCCGGATCATCGGACAGAAACGTCCACTGCTGCCAAAACAGGTATGGGCGATCCGTGCTCGACTCGAACTTGCAGGCAATCTGCGCGACCTTGCCTTGTTCAACGTCGCCATCGACAGCAAGCTTCGAGGCTGTGATCTGGTCAAGCTATCCGTGCCTGATCTTGTCAAAGACGAATGCGTCCGAGAACGTGTTTCGGTGATCCAGAGCAAAACCAAGCGGCCTGTTCAATTCGAACTGTCGGAAAACACGCGAGAAACCGTTCTGACCTGGGTCAGATCTCCTGAGATGCTTGCTTGCCTGTTCATGTTCCCAAGCCGGTTTCACGACCGACCACACATCTCAACGCGCCAGTACGCACGGCTTGTCCGCGACTGGGTGAAGGCGATTGGTTTGGAGCCGAGTGGATATGGCACACATTCGCTTCGCCGGACAAAGGCGGCCGAGATCTATCGCAAGACCGGCAACCTTCGCGCGGTGCAACTGCTCCTTGGTCACACCAAAGTCGACAGCACCGTGCGTTACCTTGGTGTGGAACTGGAAGACGCTCTGAGCATAGCCGAGCGCATCGACATCTAACGAACCCTGGCGAACGGTCCTGCCGTTCGCCATTTGGGAGCGGTTATCCGTCCTTCATGCGGCGTTGGAGCATTCTGACCCCACCGAAATCCCGCGAACACCACTTTCAGTTGCCCGTCTGGCTCAGCCAGCAGTCGATTTGGTCAGCCACTCGCGCCCCTTCAGCATTGCGTTCCAATAGACCCATGGAAGAACGGATTTCTTAAGGAACCAGGCTGACCGCCGCGGTTTCGTCGAGTCCCACGGGAAAGTCGGCATGACTTTGCCCCCGTAGCCGAACTCTGCCAGGATTATCTTGCCGTTCTCGACCGTCAGCGGGCACGACCCGTAACCATCATACTTCGGCGCCATGGCGGCGCCCTTCATCCGGGCGATCAGGTTTTCGGCCACGATCGGAGCCTGCTTGCGGGCGGCCGCGGCGGTCTTGGCGTTGGGAGTGGATGTGACATCGCCCAACCCGAACACATTGTCGAACTTGGTGTGCTGCAACGTGGCCTGGTCCACATCGACCCACCCGCCAGCACCCGCCAGCGGGCTTGCCGCGATGAAATCGGGCGCGCATTGCGGCGGGCAGACGTGGATCATGTCGAACTTGCGCTCGACGATTTCGGGTTCTGCACCTTCTTTGGTGACCTTGAACCAGGCCGTCCTGGCGGGGCCGTCGATCTTGACAAGGTTATGTCCGAAATCGAGGTTGATGCCGTATTTCTTCACGTATTCCATCAGCGGCGGCACGTAAGGCGCGCAGCCGAACAGGACCGGCCCGGCATTGCAGAACGACACGTTCATGTCGCCCAGTTTGCCCGCCCGCATCCAGGCATCGCAGGACAGGTACATCGCCTTTTGCGGTGCGCCAGCGCATTTGATCGGCATCGGCGGCTGGGTAAAGATCGCCTGTTTGCCCGACATCTCCTGCACCAGCTTCCAGGTATAGGGGGCCAGGTCGAAGCGGTAGTTCGATGTCACGCCGTTCTTGCCCAAGGTCTCGGTCAGGCCTTCGACCGCGTCCCAGTCCAGTTTCAGACCTGCTGCAACCACGAGGAAGTCATAGCCGACGACCGTTCCGTCGCTCAGCGTCACGGTATTGGCGTCGGGCTGGAACGTGGCGACCGCTCCTTTTATCCGCTTTATGCCGCTGGGCCAGACCGCATCCATCGCCTTCACGGTCTGTTCTTTCGAGAAAATGCCGCCGCCCACCATGGTCCAGCCGGGTTGATAGAAATGCTGGTCCGCCGGTTCGACAATCGCAATATCGAGCGATCTGTCGCGTTTTTTCAGGCTGGTTGCAGTCGCGATCCCTCCGGCGCCACCGCCGACAATCAGAACTTGGTGGTGTTTGGTCATGTTCTTGTCTCCCCTTCGCCGATCCCCGGGTACTCAAAGGCGGTTGATTGGCACTTTCAGATAGGTGTTTCCGTCATCCTCGGCCGGCGGCATCCGACCCGCGCGCATATTCACCTGGATCGACGGGATGATGAGTTTCGGCATGGCAAGCTGGGCATCGCGCTTGGTCCGGAATGCAACGAATTCGGATTCCGACTTGCCTCCGCCGACATGGATGTTGCTGGCCTTTTGCTCGGCGACCGTGGTCTCCCAGCAAAAGGTATCGCGAGTCGCGGTCTTGTAGTCGTGGCACAAAAACAGACGCGTTGTGTCGGGCAGTGCGAGGATGCGCTGGATCGAGTTGTAGAGGTCGGTGGCCGACCCGCCCGGGAAGTCGGCGCGGGCAGTGCCGAAATCCGGCATGAACAGCGTGTCACCGATGAAGGCGGCATCGCCGATAACATAGGTCACGCAGGCCGGCGTGTGGCCGGGCGTGTGCATGACCACCACGTCGAGGTTCCCGATGGCAAAGCAGTCGCCGTCTTCGAACAGGCGGTCGAACTGGCTGCCGTCCATCTCGAATTCAGTGCCTGCGTTGAAGATCTTGCCAAACACCTCCTGCACCGACGAGATGTTGGCGCCGATCGCGATCTTGCCACCCAGGTGCTGTGCCAGATACGGCGCCGCCGACAGGTGATCCGCGTGAACATGGGTTTCGACGATCCATTGCAGGTCCCAGCCATTGGCCCGGATGGTCGCGATCAGGTTGTCGGCGTGTCTTGTGTGGGTGCGGCCCGACGCGTGGTCGAAATCTAGAATGGAATCGATCACCGCACAGGCATTGGATGATGGATCCTTGACGATGTAGCAGGCCGCGTTGGTGGCTTCGTCAAAGAAGCTGTGGACCTCGGGTGATGTCTGTCGCATGGATCAAAATTCGACGACGGCGCGGATCGACTTGCCCTCGTGCATCAGGTCGAAGCCATGGTTGATCTGGTCCAGAGACAGCTTGTGCGTGATCATCGGGTCGATCTCGATTTTGCCGTCCATGTACCAGTCGACGATCTTCGGAACATCTGTTCGGCCAGACGCGCCGCCAAAGGCGGTGCCGCGCCAAACACGTCCGGTGACAAGCTGGAAGGGACGTGTCGAAATCTCGGCACCCGCAGGCGCGACACCGATGATGATGCTCTCGCCCCAGCCTTTGTGCGCCGATTCAAGCGCGGTGCGCATGACGTTCACGTTGCCTGTGGCATCGAAGGTGTAATCTGCGCCGCCGCCGGTCAACTCGACCAGATGGGCCACCAAATCGCCATCCACCTTGGAGGGGTTGACGAAATCGGTCATGCCGAAATGCTTGGCCATCTCGGCCTTGCCGTCGTTCAGGTCCACGCCGACAATCTGGTCGGCCCCCGCCAGACGCAGGCCCTGAATGACGTTCAGCCCGATCCCGCCGAGGCCAAAGACGATGCCCCTGGACCCGATCTCGACCTTGGCAGTGTTGATCACCGCGCCGATCCCGGTGGTGACACCACAGCCGATATAGCAAATCTTGTCGAACGGCGCATCCTTGCGCACCTTGGCCAGCGCGATCTCGGGCACCACCGTGTGATTGGCGAAGGTCGAGCAGCCCATGTAGTGGTGGATCGGCGTGCCATCCAGCATCGAAAACCGCGTAGAGCCATCGGGCAACAGGCCCGCGCCTTGGGTCGCGCGGATCGACTGGCAGAGATTGGTCTTGGGGTTCAGGCAGTATTCGCATTCCCGGCATTCGGGCGTGTAAAGCGGGATTACATGATCGCCTGGCTCCAGCGTCGTGACGCCTTCTCCCACTTCCAGAACGACGCCTGCGCCCTCATGGCCGAGGATCGCGGGAAAGATCCCCTCGGGGTCATCGCCCGAGCGGGTGAATTCATCTGTATGGCAAAGGCCGGTCGCCTTGATCTCGACCAGCACCTCTCCGGCGCGAGGGCCTTCGAGGTTTACCTCCATCACTTCCAGTGGTTGTCCGGCTGCTAAGGCCACGGCGGCTTTGGTGCGCATCTGTCCCCTCCCAAGTTTCGACTTGCTTCGAATCGAAACATTCTCATAATTCGAGACACAGTCTCACAAGATGAGCGAATTCCGTCAATATGCATCTCGAACGTCTCATCAGCCTTCTGGAAATCATCGCTGTCGCAGGCCGGCCGATTTCCGCCGCGGACTTGCAAAGGGCTACGGGCCTGCCCAAACCAAGTTGTTATCGCCTGATCCAGACGCTGGTGGAACAGAAGCTGGTGGACCAACCGGGCGAGGACGGGAAATACGTCATCGGCGAACGGCTGATCCGTATCGCCTTGCTGGGCAAGTCGGACGCGGATGTGCGGCGCTGTTCAGCCCCGATTTTGAGAACAGCCGCGACAAATTTCAATGAAACGGTGTTTCTGGCCCGCTTTCGCGACGGCAAGGTCGAGATCATCCACGTTGAAACCCCCGACGATCCGGCGCGTGCTTTCATCCACCCCGGGCTGGGCGAACGCCCGATGCATGCATGTTCCTGTTCCAAGGCAATCGCGGCCTTCACCGAACCCGATTTCCAGAACGCGATCCTGTCGGGCACTTTGCAGCAATATACCGAACACACTAAAACGACCGAGGCGGCGCTGCGCGCGGAATTCGCCAAGATCGTCGAACAGGGCTTTGCCGATTGCGATCAGGAAATCGACATGGGCATCGCCAGTGTAGCGGCCCCTATTTCCATCGGCAATATCGGCGCAACCTTCAGCGTTGGCGCTGTCGGCCCGATCCGCCGGTTCGGGCCCGACTACCGCCGCGACATCGGCGTTAGACTCAAGGACATATCCGAAAAGATCAGCGGCGCCATTCAACTCTGCAACGTTGCGGAGGTGTGACCCGGCTTCGCTTCTTCAAATCGCCGGACCCAAAAAAAGACCCCGAAACGGGGCGTATTCAATCAACAAGGGAGAAACCACATGAACCTGAGACCAGACCCGACATTCCACGCCTCGCCCAAGCTGGCGATGGAGGCCCCGGTCGAGAATTATGCATTTACCGTGATGCTCAGCCCCGATGGCTCGCAATCGGACGGCATCGCCGTTGTCGATCTCAAGCCGGGCTCCGACACCTATGGCCAGATCGTCCATCAGGTTATTGTGCCCAACAAGGGCGACGAGTTTCACCATTTCGGCTGGAATGCCTGTTCGTCCTCGCTGTCGCCGCTGTCCGGGCACGCATTTCTGGAACGGCGTTACCTGATCGTTCCGGGCATCCGGTCGTCGCGCATCTATGTCATCGACGTCAAAGAGCCGCTGAGGGCCAAGATTCACAAGACCATCGAACCCGAAGAGCTGTTCGCCAAGACCGGCTATTCGCGCCCCCACACCATTCATTGCGGCCCCGAGGGCATCTATGTCTCTTGCCTTGGCGGTGGCGGCAAGGATGGCACCGACGGCCCTCCGGGCATCTTCATCATGGATTGCGAGACGTTCGAGATCATCGGCCAGTACGAGATGGATCGCGGCAAGCAGGACAAGCACTATGATTTCTGGTGGAACCTGCCGCAGGACTACATGGTCAGTTCCGAATGGGGCCTGCCGCCGCAGTTCGAGGGCGGCCTCGTCCCCGAGGATCTGCTCAGCAACAAATACGGCCACTCGATCCACTTCTGGGACCTGCGCAAGCGCAAGAACATCCAGACCATCGACCTGGGCGAAAACCACCAGATGGCGCTGGAAATCCGGCCCGCCCATGACCCGACCAAGTCTTATGGTTTCTGCGGCGTGGTGGTCGACACCACCAACCTGCAAGGGTCCATCTTCACATGGTGGCGGGACGACGATGGCAAATGGCAGGCCAAGAAGACCATCACCATCGACCCGCGCCCCGAAAAAGCAGAGAACCTGCCGCCCTTGCTGCAAGGGTTCGAGGCCGTGCCGCCTCTGGTCACCGATATCGACCTGAGCCTGGACGACAAATATCTCTATGTCGCCTGCTGGGGGCTGGGCGAGATGCATCAATACGATGTCTCCGACCCGATGAACCCCAAGCTGGCCGGCAAGGTCGAGCTGGGCGGCATCGCACGCGGTGCCAAACATCCCAACGGCAAGGATTTCGCCTTTGGTCCGCAGATGGTCGAGATCAGCCGCGACGGCAAGCGTGTCTACTGGACGAACTCGCTTTATTCCACGTGGGACGATCAATTCTACCCGGACGCCGAGGGCGGGCAGATGGTGATGGCCGATGTCGGCGAAAACGGAGGCCTGACGTTGAACAAGGACTTCTACATCGACTTCCCCAAGGGTCTGCGCAGCCACCAGATCAGGCTGGAAGGCGGCGATTGTTCGACCGACAGCTTCTGCTATCCGTCCGTCTAAACGATGGGTGACATGACAACGGTGACAGCCCTTTGGTGGGCTGTCATTTTTTCTGGCTTCTACCACGGCATCAACCCGGGCATGGGCTGGCCGCTGGCCGTTTCGGCGGCGTTGATGGAGCGTCGCCATATGGCGATGCCCAAGGCGCTGGCGATGCTGGCGGTGGGACATTTCCTGGCCATGATCGCCATTCTGCTGCCGTTCTCGCTCTTGGTGTTCCTTGTCGAATGGCAAACCCAGATCCGCATCGGCGCGGGGCTCCTGGTCATCGCGATGGGGGTCTATCTGCTGATCAATCGCAGGCACCCGAAGATACTGGCACGCGTGCATCCGGCCCGTCTGGCGCTCTGGTCGTTTCTCGCGGCGATGGCGCATGGCGCCGGGCTGATGCTGGTGCCCTTCTATCTGGGCATCTCCGACAGCGGCACGCACGACCATGGGCACATGGCCGCACAGACCCTGATGGGCAACACCGTGACCAAGGCCTTGGCCGTCGCGCTGTTTCACACAGCCGCCATGACGCTGGCAGGCGGGGCGATTGCTCTGGTCATCTATTTCTGGTTGGGGCTGAAATTCCTGTCGAAAACATGGTTCAACCTCGACCTCGTCTGGGCGCTGAGTCTTGTTCTGGTTGGTGCATTCGGCGTGACATTTGCCTATATGGGCCACTGAAAACCGACCAGTCGCATTTGTGATCCGAAGAGCCAAATGGAACTTGGTCGCGTTGCGGTCATCGCCAGCCCGCAAAACAGCCTTCCCGCCCACAGGGTCAGTGCGCAAATTGTCTGAAAATCTAGGGTTTCCGCACAGGCAAGTGCCAGAATTCATGCAAGTGCTGCGCTTCACGCCAATAGGTGTACATTCTTGTCGCAACAGTCAACGGCTGCTATTTCAGCACCTTGCAGGTTGGCGACGTGCGCAGCGAATGGGCGGCTTAATTTTGGCTTTATCTGCGTGTTTGAATGACCGGAAACAGTAAACGCGCTACAATGCCGCGATACCGACGCCGCGACGGTGACGGCTTTCTGCGTCAGCAATAGCTGCGCGGGCAAAAGGCGGCTTCGTCCGCACCTTACCAGTTCAGACAGCACGCAGCGAATGCCGTTATTCCCGAACCGGCCACTCATGACCAGCGCGGCGAAGGTGCCGGGAGAGCCCAAAGCTACTGATGCTGCAGAGTGCGTGAACGGCTGCTCAGGGCGGAGAGCGGACATTCGCGGCTGTTGCGCAATATAAATCCAACCACAGCAGAAGCTGTAATTGGGTCAAGATTTGACGGACCAAATTGTATAGGACGAAGATGGCCTGCTTTGAATCTTCATCGACCAACGCGCCTAATTCGTGATGATCTCCGGCCCCATGTAAGCCGTGGGCAACACGGTCGACAGCCATGGGATGTAGGTCACCATGATCAGGAACACGAAGAGCACCGCGAGGAACGGCAACGCCGCCCGCACGACCCGCATCATCGACATCTGCGCAACGCCTGACGTCACGAAGAGGTTCAAACCAACCGGTGGCGTGATCATCCCGATTTCCATGTTCACCACCATGATGATGCCCAGATGGATCGGATCGATCCCCAGCTGAATGGCAATCGGGAACACCAGTGGGGCCACGATCACGATCAGACCTGACGGTTCCATGAACTGCCCACCGATCAGCAGGATGATGTTGACGATGATCAGGAACCCAATGGGTCCAAATCCAGCCGCCAACATCACTTCCGTAATGTGCTGAGGGATCTGCTCGTCCGTCAGAACATGCTTCAGGATCAGTGCGTTGGCGATGATGAACATCAACATGATCGTCAGCTTGCCCGCTTCCAGCAACGTGTGCTTGGTATCGCGGTGCAGTAAGGCTGGCACCGCAAAAATCAGGTTTTCAAGGTTCGCACGCAGCAAGTTGCGCCCACCCACGGAAAGCGAAGTGCCGTATCCACCGCCCGCAGCTTCAAGCCGCTGCGCCCCACGCACCAGTGAGAAGACGAAAACCGCAGGGGGCAACAAAAGGACAAACACAGCACCGATGGTCTGGATCACGGCAAACAGCGCCGTCATCTCCTCGTTGGTGAAAATCATATAGAGCGCATAGAGCATTGGAAGCGCCCCAAAGATCGCCACAGCGCCAAAGGCCACACGCATGCCTTGCCCCGCAGGGACGGCTTTGGCCAGAAGTGCGCCCAGGACGAGTGCCACGACCAAGAAAACCACCGCCGCGTAGATGGCGATCATGATCGACATCCCCATCATAAAGGCCGCAATCGCATAGAGCAGGAAGCTCACAATCGTGAACCCCCAGACACGCAGCCCCAAAAGGCCCACATCGGCATCCGCTTCTGGCAGCCAGCTCTTGCCTTTCAGGGGTCCCATATCGCGATAAATGAAGATGGAAACGATGAAGGCATAGACGGACGCGATGGCCGCCGCTTCCGTGGGGGTGAATACGCCCCCGTAGATGCCGCCCAAGATCACGACCATTAAGAACAGACCCCAGCTTGCATCAAGGATCGTGGAAAACACCTGCTCAAATCCCTGCCACTCGCCTTTTGGCAAGTTCTTAATGCGCGCGATCACATAGATCGTCACCATCAACATGATCCCCGCCAACAGGCCCGGAATGACGCCCGCCAGGAACATCCGACCGACCGACACATCCGTTGCGGACGCATAGACGACCATTACAATCGACGGCGGGATCAGAATGCCCAAGGTGCCCGCGTTACAGATCACACCAGCGGCGAAGTCTTTGGAATACCCCGATTTGACCATGCCCGCGATCACGATTGACCCAACCGCCACGACCGTCGCCGGCGATGAGCCGCTAAGAGCAGCGAAGAGCATGCAGGCCAGAACACCCGCAATCGCCAGACCGCCGCGCACGTGCCCGATGATTGCAATCGCAAATTCGATAATCCGCCGCGCCACGCCGCCCGTCGACATGAAGGATGAGGCCAAAATGAAGAACGGGATCGCCAGCAGCGTATAATGACCGGCCATCGCCTGATACAGGGACTGCGCGATGGACCCAAGCGAGCTGTCAGACAGTACCAACAGGAACAGCGTTGAGCTCAGGCCAAGGGCCACGGCGATCGGCACACCGATCGCCAGCAAGGCCACGACCATGCCGAAAAGAATGACAACATCCATTGTTCTAAGTCTCCTTGGACAGGCTCTCAGCTGCCTCTTCCACAGCGTCTTCGGCCTCATGGCTAACGATCAGACTTTCGAGCTCACCTCGCACAATCCTCATCAGATTCTGCGCCAAACGATAGGCTGTCAGGGCCATTGCAAACGGCAGCATGGCATAGGGCACAAAGCGCGGTAGTTTCTCGTAGGGTTCGCCCAAGTTGAAGGTGTTCTCCAGCCAGATTTGCGCGAACGGGATCGGAATTTGCTCGGTCTCATACCAACCCTGATCTCGGGAGTTTTCAAAGCCCGTGGGGAACCAGCGCCCAGACGTTGCATCAAACCCGGCAAACGGCGCCCAGTAGTCCCAAGCGCCCTTCAAGAGCAGGAGCGCATAAATCAGACAGAGGGTCGCCGCCAGTATTCCCATCAGACGTTTCGGTCCCGGCGCTAGCAGATTGATCAATGCGTCCACACCCAGATGGCTGACCACCTTGAATCCATAGGCGATGCCAAACAACACGAGCCAAGCGAACAGGACGAGCGTCAGCTCAAGCCCCCAGATCAACTGGCTGTTAAATCCATAACGCATTACCACGTTGATAAACGTCACGAGGGTCATTAGGCCCAGCAACACGGCGATGATGGTTTCTTCGATGGTGTGAACGACCGCACCGAACCGCCCTTTTGGTTGATATCCACCCGACATTGCTATCCCTCCTCAAGAAGGGATCGGCCACCAAAGCAGCCGACCCGATTGTTAGCGAAAAGCCAGAGCCCTAGAGTGCCGCGTTGATAGCTTGCGCAGCATCGATGTTTTCCTGGCCTACATCGTCAATGAATTGCTCCCAGACGGGCTTCATGGCTTCGACCCACACTGCACGCTGCTCGGGTGTCAGTTCTCGGATCACACCGCCGGCATCGATGATGGATTGCTTGGCCTCTTCGTTCACCGCGAAGCTCTCCGCGTTGCGGGTCTCGGTGACTTCACCAAGGATCGTAAGGAATTGATCACGCACCTCTGGATCAAGGCTGTCGAGGAAATCGACGGACGTTACGACAAGATAATCGATGATGCCGTGGTCTGTTTGGGTGATGCCGTCCTGAACTTCAAAGAACTTCTGGCCCCAGATGTTGGACCATGTGTTCTCTTGGCCAGCAACAACGCCCGTTTGTAGGGCACCGTAAACTTCGGAAAAGGACATCGGCTGCGGGGAGGCTCCCATTGCTTCCATCTGCGCAATCAACACGTCTGACGGCTGAACACGGAACTTCAGACCTTCGGCATCCGATGGCACCATCAGCGGCACATTAGCCGACATCTGCTTCATGCCGTTGTGCCAATATCCCAGACCCTGAAGGCCACGACGTTGCATGGAATCGAGCATCGCCTGACCGGTGTCAGACGCTTGGAACGCATCTACAGCTTCGATGTTCGCGAACATGAATGGCAGGTCGAAAATGCGGAACTGGCGAGTGAAGGCCTCAAACTTGGACAGGGATGGTGCGGCCAATTGGACGTCACCTTGCAGCATCGCCTCCAGCACTTGGTCATCGTTGTAAAGCGACGACTGCGGGAAGACTTCCATGCACATTACGCCATCCATTTCGGCGTTCACACGCTCCTGCAGCAGCGTAGCAGCGATGCCTTTGGGGTGGCGGTCTGTGTTTGTGACGTGGCTGAACTTAACGACGACCTCACCCTCATCGCAGTCCGCCAAAGCGGAATTCGCGCTGATCGCCATTGTCAGGGATAGTGCAGTGGTTAGTAGAAATTTCATGGTATCCTCCTCTGATCCGGTTTGCCGGACACCCCGTGTCTCTGGTGCGGCTTATGTCAACAAAGACTATCGGGGTTTCGCACGGGGATTAGTCGGCATAACTGATCAGTTTTCCCGATTAAAATTCGCGAACTATTCTGAAATACTGGACAAAGTGTATTTTTCCCCAAGGAGTCGGAAATGTTCCAGGAATTCGTGGAAGACCACATCGAAGGCGATGGTGCGACACTGTTCGTCCGCCGCGCGGGGCCCGACGGGGCGCCACCGATTGTCCTTCTTCATGGCTATCCACAAACATCCGCCATGTGGCACGGTGTGGCGCCAATTCTGGCACGCTCTTATCAGGTTATCTGTCCGGATTTGCGCGGGTATGGACGGTCTGACAAGCCGACGTCGAACGGGGCGCATGAACCCTATTCAAAACGCGCCATGGCGGGTGACATCGTCGCGGTCATGCAGCGTTTGGGGCATGAAAGGTTTCTGGTTGGGGCCCATGATCGGGGTGCGCGGGTGGCGCATCGGATGGGTCTGGATCATGCTGATCGCGTGGCGGCTATGGTATTGTTGGACATTGCCCCGACGCGTGAAATGTACGCCAATACGTCTGCAAAATTTGCAGAGATGTATTGGCATTGGTTCTTCCTGATCCAGAAACACCCACTGCCCGAACAAATGATCGGTGCTGATCCGAAAGGATTCTGGAAACTGAAATGCTTCAATCAGGCAGGTGGTGAGAACCCGTTTTCTCCCAAGGCTCTATCGGAATACTTGCGCGCTTTTTCTGATCCCGATGCCATCCATGCAAGCTGTGAAGATTACCGAGCCGCCGCCACCATCGACATCGAACACGACGATGCGGACGAAGGGCGAAAACTTGAAATGCCTCTTCTGACGCTCTGGGCGAAACGTGGAGTGATTGAAACCTGCTTTGACGCGCTTGGCCTTTGGCAAATGCGCGCCGCACAGGTCGAGGGCGAAGCGCTCGACACCACACATTACATGGCCGAGGAAATCCCGGAAGACATTGCATCACGCATGTCGGATTTCTTTGCCCGTCACCCTATCCAAGCGGAGACAGCCGAATGAACCGGACGCTCTACGACAAATTGGTCGACGCCCATAAGGTGTGCGATCTGCCCGATGGCGACATGCTGATCTATGTCGATTTCCACATCATGAACGAATACACCAGCCCGCAGGCCTTCTCGGGCCTCGACACAAAGGGCCTGAGCGTATGGCGACCAGAGGCGCATCTGGCGGTTGTCGATCATGTCAACGCGACCCGAAGCAGTGAACCGCATGATGCGGCGTCCAAGCTGCTCATCGACAACTTGCAGGCAAACTGCACCAAACACGGTATCGCCTTTTACGGACTTGGCGACCCGCGACAGGGCATCGAACACGTTGTTGTTCCGGAACAGGGGCTCGTCGCGCCGGGTATGCTGATCGCTTGCGGCGACAGCCATACCACCACCTATGGGGCTTTCGGCGCGCTTGGCTTCGGGATCGGCACATCCGAGGTCGAACACGTGCTCGCCACCCAAACCTTGCGCTACAAGCGCATGAAAACCATGCGCGTTATGATCGACGGCGACATAGCACCCGGTGGAACGGCAAAAGACATCATCATGAAGGTCGTGCAGGTCGTTGGCGCAGGCGGGGCCAATGGATATGCGGTTGAATTTGCAGGCTCAGCCATTCGCGGTCTCGATATGGCCGGACGTATGACCGTTTGCAATATGGCGGTTGAGCTGGGTGCTCGCGCGGCCTTGATTGCAGCGGATGACATTACTGAGCGTGCATTGCAGGGTCATCCTCATAGCGGTCATTTTGACTTCGAAAGTGAAACCTGGGTCAGTGATTCCGAAGCCGTATTTGACCAAGAAGTCACCATCGCAGGGGCCGAAATTGAACCGTTGATCACTTGGGGCACGAGCCCAGATCAGTCAGTGCCCATCACAGCGAATGTGCCTTCTGAAAAGGACTTTGTCTCCCCGAAGGCTAAAGCGGCGCTGGAACGGGCGTTGCAATACATGGGGTTGAACGAAGGGCAACCGGCCCAGTCAATAAAGATCGACACGGCATTCATCGGCTCTTGCACCAACAGCCGTATCGAAGACCTGCGCGAGGCCGCCAAAATCCTGGACGGCCGGAAAGTTGCCGACGGAGTCGAAGCCATCGTTGTGCCAGGGTCTGCCATGACACGTATCAAGGCCGAAGCGGAAGGGTTGCGTGCCATCTTTGAGGTAGCAGGTTTTGAGTGGCGACCTGAAGCAGGCTGTTCGATGTGTCTGGCGATGAACGACGACATTGCAATGGATGGAGAGCGGGTAGCCTCATCAACCAACCGAAACTTTGAAGGACGTCAGGGCCGCGGTGCGCGCACCCATTTGATGTCGCCAGCAATGGTGGCCGCGGCCGCCATCGCTGGCCATCTGGCTGATGTGCGAGATTTCAAATGAAAGACAAACAGATGACGAAAACGATCAACGGGATCGCCGCCCCATTGCCACTGGCCAATGTCGATACCGACGTGATCATGCCTAAGCGGTTTCTGATCACGATCACCCGCGAAGGCTTGGCTGACGGCACGTTTGCCGACTTGCGATTTGACAACGCGGGGGGCCAGCGCCCGGACTTCATTTTGAACAATGCGCCTTGGACACAGGCCAACATTTTGGTCGTCGGTGACAATTTCGGCTGTGGGTCCAGTCGGGAACATGCCGTTTGGGGCCTGCGCCAGCTTGGAATAGATGCGTGCATCGGGACAAGTTTTGCAGGGATATTCTACGACAACGCCCGCAAAAACGGCCTTGCACTCCCACTTGTTTCCCCCTCGACACGGGACGCACTTTTGCAATTTGCGAGCGATGCCCGTGGCGGCGAGTTATCGATTGATCTAGAAAAACGAACGATAGCGGCAGGCAAACTGTCGGAGCCTTTCGAGATGGACGATGCCACACAAACATCGCTGATCCGAGGTCGCGATGATACGCTAGACTCGCTGGATTATGCAGGTGCGATCCGGGATTTCGAAGCCGGATTGAACAACAAGATGCGTGTAAGCGTTTTAAAGTAGACCGACAAAGGGGGACAGATTGGATATCAGACAACTGGAATGCTTCGTCGCTGTCGCCGAAGAGCTCCACTTCCGACGCGCAGGGGAACGATTGGGGCTAAGCCAATCCGCACTGTCTGAACGGGTCTCCGCGTTGGAGCACGAACTTGGGGCGAGGCTGCTTTTCAGAACGACCCGGCAGGTCAGCCTGACCCAAGCCGGATCGGAATTCATTCAAGATGCCAAAAGAATTCTATCCGATATCGAAAGATCAGTCTCCAATGTTCGTCATACTGCCGAGTCTGACCTGCGTCACATCCGGGTTAGCGGCGTTGACGAAGCGATTTCGATGTTGTTGCCGCGGACTCTGCTGGCTTTCCGGCAAACCGACCCAAAAGTCCATGTTCAGGTTCTGGAAATTTCCTCCTCTGAACAGCACTCCCAAGAATTGATCGGCCATCGTACCGATGTTGCCTTTGTTCGCACGCCTCTGGATGACGAATTCATTACCAGCGAGCTCCTGCACCGCCAGCCAATCGTGGTTGTCCTTGCCAACGCCAACCCGCTTTCCGGCGCGGCGTCTCTTTCCACTTCCGATATCGTTGACCAACCGATCGTGGGGTATCCCAAGCACGCGCGACCAATCCTGCACGAGGCATTGTGGAGCGGTTTTCGCCAAATTGGCGCTCAACCAAATATTGTCTGCGAGATCATCGATAAGTCCACTCTGCTGCAGTTCGTGGCCCAAGGTCTCGGGATTGCGCTGGCACCAGCCTGGGTCAAGAATATCGCCCCTCCCGGCGTTACATTCGTCCCGTTTGAACCATGCGAAAACCAAATCGATCTGTATGTTGCGTTTCGAAAGTCAGGGAACTCTGACACCATTAAAAGTTTCGTCGATACCGTAAGAACAGCCGCCGTCTAACAGCATGGCGCCGAAGTATGCTTTGACGAGGGCTCAGTTTCTGTTCGGTGTTGCCAAGTTCTTGTCGCCGTAGCGAAATGTCGACAATACGGGCTGCAACTGCGGCATCATTGCATTCACTCAATGTCCGGTTTGGGTTGTTTGCAGACACTGGCACTCAGCAGCCCAACGGCAGCTTTGTCCGCGTTGGCGACCTTCGCGGCAGCTTTGTTGAACGGCAGTTTTCTCTACTTGAGGACGGGTATCATTTCCTCATGTCGTTCAGGAATTCCAGAACGCGCGCATAGTCTCCACTGACCACGCGCGCTTGCTCGAAGACCTCTCGCCTCTGCTGATCTAGGCAACGGAAATAATTCTCTACATCCGCAAAATAAGCCTCCGCATCGCGCTTCAACAGATCCGCATAGGCCTGCACGTCATCGGCATCGGTCGGCATCCACGGCGGCGCAGGCGGCAAACAACTGCCCGCGATCGCGGCAGATCCCCAGCTCAGAACGACAATAGCCACGCATGTTTGTTTCAAAAGCCCCATATTATCTTGGCTCAGCCACTCCGTTGCAGTAAATTTGTTTCAACGCATGAAGGGCGCAACAACTCAAATTGCACCTATTGATTGCAAGATTATAATATTGTATCGGTTCGGTAGTCCATGAGGGACTGCCGGGCCAATGCACAATTCTGCAAGGCTCGATCCTATGAATTTGATGCAAGACGCCCCTAATGTTGTCAGTGAAGACGGGCTGCGCACACTACTTGCCGAGGGTCATTCGGCGGATGTTGTGTGCCGGGTTACGCCCAAACGTACAGGTGCTCAGTGGTCCGGAGTTTGGACCGTGCATTGCGTCTCGCCAGATGGCGAGACGCGTCGCCTGCTCGTCACCGCGCGTAACAACATGGCGGCCCGAGAGTTTAAGACAATCAACGGCTTATCCAGCTTCCTCGCCGGGCTTGGTGTTTCGATCGTCTCGATCCCCATGTTCGAAGGCAAGATCGCCTCTCACAAGTTGGACGACGCGGGCTAAGCCACTTGCCGTCTTCGCAGCATTCCTAGCTGCCCCGGCCTATTCCGAAGGCTTCGTGCTTTCCATGCGGGCCGATGGGCAGCTGGAAACCAAATCCCCCCAATCAGGTTTTGCACAAAGCTACGTCGACGGGATTGGTGCAAACCCGCCGGAGCTGATCGTATTCGCAGCTCCGGAACCTGAAGCTCCCACTCCTGCACCCGCCCGGGCAGTTCCCCGCCCCGAAATCCTCGCAGCGCTTGAAAGCACCGCGCATCGTTATGGCGGGCACCCTGCACTGCGCCGCGCCGGTCTGTCGGTGACGGAGTGGCAGGCCCTCTTCCAAGCCAATATCGAGATCGAAAGCGCCTATCGCCCGAATGCGCGCAGCTCGGCAGGCGCGATCGGCCTCGGTCAGTTGATGCCCGCGACGGCCGCGCAACTCGGCGTTGATCCGAATGACTGGCGGGCGAACCTTGATGGATCCGCACGCTACCTTTTGATGATGTTGGCGCAGTTCGGCACGCCTGAGCTCGCGCTCGCTGCCTATAATGCGGGACCAGACGCGGTCGCGCGCTATGGCGGCATCCCTCCCTACCAAGAAACCCAAAATCACGTGCGCCGCGTCATGGCCGTGCGTGATCGACTGACTGGAGCCTCCTGATGCACATACAATTCCGCACAATCCTGTCGCTGGCTCTGGCCAGTCTAATGATTGCCAATCCCGCCTTCGCGCAGAGCATCGACCTCTCGCCGGTCCAGAACCTGCTGCAAGGCATCGTCGACACGATCACCGGCCCCCTAGGCATTGTCATCGGCACCTTGGCTTTGATCGGCGTGTTCCTCTCCTGGCTCTTTGGCATCCTCGACTTCCGCCAGGCTCTTTGGGTACTGGTCGCGATCGCAGGCATCGCAGCTGCGCCGACCATCGTGACCGCGATCTGGGGCGCGTAAATCTGACATGGCAACGCAATCCCGCCTCTTCCTCGGTCTGATCCGGCCGCCAAAGCTCATCGGCTTGCCGATCATGTATGCCATGGTTTGGCTCTTCGGGTTTGTGTTGCTGTTTCTCTGGGTCCAGAGCTGGCCGGTGATCATCATCGCCGCTCTGGCCTATCCCGCGCTGTGGAAAGCGGCGGATTGGGATCCGGCCTTTCTTGAGGTGATGGTCACCGCCCTACAGGAAACGCCGCCCACCCCGAACCGCAAGATCCATTCGGGGGACAGCTATGCTCCATAACCCCTCGGATGATCTTGCGACGCTACCGGACTGGGCGCGCAAAGAGCGGCCTATGGCCAGTATGCTGCCCTATGTCAGCCTCGTGGATGACGTGACAATCCGCACGCGCGGCAATGCGCTGTTCCAGTGCATCCGCCTTGATGGCGTCAACAGCATGACCAGCGATGACGCACATTTGGAGAAGATCCGCGCGCTCTTTGCGGCGATCATTGCGCAGATTGGGCCGGAATACTGTTTCTACCTCCACAAGGTATCAAGAGCGATCGAGACCGCCTTGCCACTAGTGCCCAATGAGGGGTTTGCCCAAGCCCTGGACAGCCGATGGCAAACGGCCATGGCGCGGGCGGGCCTGCGGGACAAAACGCTCACACTCACAGTTCTGAAACGTCCTCCCCTCGGCGCTCGGCTGCGCCTGAAACGTGCAAATTCAATCGCGCAGCTGAATGACCAGACAACCAAACAGCTGCGCAAGCTCGAGGAAATCGTTGGTTTTCTGCTGTCATCTTCTGCCGAGATGAATCCGCGCCTGCTTGGGGCTGAGAGCGGCGAACTGCTCGGCTTCCTCGGGGCGCTCAATATTGGTCAGGAACGGCCGCTGTTCGCCAAATCGCGATTTGGCGTCATTGCCGAAGATGTCGCCAACACGCGCGTCACGTTTCAGGGGCGAGGCTTTACGCTCGACGATGGGACGGCGGGCAAGCGGCTTGGCACTAGCTTTGCAATCAAGACCTATCCCGCCAAAACCAACTGCACCATGTTCGATGAGCTGAATCTGCCCGTCGACATGGTCGTCACGCATTCCTTCACGCCGATCAACAGCAACATCATGGCCAGCCGGATCAAACGGCAACAGCGCTTGATGAAAGCAAGCGATGATGGCGCGATATCCCTTGCGGAAGAACTGGTCGACGCGCTGGATGATCTGGAATCCAAACGGCTCAGCTTTGGCGATCATCACATGACGGTGACGGTTTTCGCCGAGACCGAGGAAAAGCTAGAAGCAATCGCCGCCGAGGTCCGCAACATCGCGGCCAGTGAAGGCGTCAATCTGGTGAACGAGAGCTTTGCAGCGCGGACGCATTATTTCGCGCAGCATCCGGGCAATGGGCAGATGCGCAGCCGCAAGGCCGCCATCACCAACACGAATTTTGCCGATCTCGCAGCGCTACATCGCGGTCAACTCGGCAAACCCGGACACAAAGTGCCTTGGGGCAAGCCGATCACTCTCTTCCCGACGCCGGAGCGTTCGGGGTTCCTGTTCAACTACCATGAGACGGGTCAGCCGGACAAAGAACCGACCGGCGGGCACACCTTGATCCTCGGCCGTCCTGGCTCAGGCAAGTCAGTGCTGTCGGCCTTCCTCATGACCCAAGCCCGTCGCTGCGACGCGCGCGTGTTTGTGTTCGACTATCGCGCAGGTATGGAAATGGCCGTGCGGGCCAATGGCGGGCGCTACAGCGCTATCAAGGCGGGTGAAGCAACCGGTCTCAATCCACTGCGCACTGAAATCGATGGGCGCGGGCAAGCCTGGCTGTCTGATTGGCTGGCGACGCTGCTGCACCGGACCGACAAGCCCCTGAGCCCGGTCCAGATCAACCGCATTCAAGAAGTGGTGCGCCAAAACGCCGGGGCGAGCGATGCTGCCCTGCGCAACTGGCAGGATTTGGCCTCCCTCTTTGTGGCGGGGGCAGATGAAGGGGATCTGTTTGAGCGGATACAGGAATGGACCGCAGATGGTCGCTATGGCTGGATCTTCGGTCAAAGCGCCGAGGATACCTTCTCGCTCGATGGAGATGTCGTGGGGTTCGACCTGACCGGCATTCTCGACAGCGAAAGCGAGAAGGAACGCATGGCGGTCCTCTCCTACCTCTTTCGGCGGGTGGAACGCGTGATCGAGGACCGCAAGCCGACATTGATCATCATCGATGAGGCCTGGAAGGCGCTGGACAACCCGTATTTCGCGGACAGGCTCAGCAATTGGCTGGTCACGGCGCGCAAACAGAACGCGGTCGTCGTGATGATGACCCAATACGCAAGCCAGCTTGAGAAAACCCGCACTGGCAAGACGATTGTCGAGGCTGTGCCGACGCAACTCTTACTTCCTAACATACGCGCCTCGGCCAGTGATTACGCCATGTTGGGCCTTTCTGAAAAAGAGCTCAGCGTTCTGCTCAGCACGGGCAGCAACTCCCGTCTGGCGCTGGTGCGCGACGACCAAGGTTCGGTGGTAATCGATGCCGATCTGAGCGCCCTTGGCCCTTACCTCACGGTCCTTGGTGGCATGGAGAAAGGCGAAGCGCTGGTGGGCGCAGATTATCGCCAGAACCCCGATTTTTGGAGACAGATTTGATGCGTAGGCTGTTCGCCCTTATCCTCACCCTTTTGACCCTGACAGCCTGCGCGGAATACCGGCCGTCAGAGGCAGAATGCTTCAACTCCTTCGCCGAGGTCAGCCGCAGCAACTGCAATTTCGAGCTGCTCGGGCCGATTGGTGGTCTCGGTGAGTAATCACCGCCTGCATATCTTTGCGGGCTTGGTCTGTTTCGCCGCGCCATTGGCCTATGCCCAAGGCGTGCCCACATTTGATGCGGGCATGTTTTTACAGCGTGAGCGCGTGTTGCAGCAAGGCGAACAAGATCTGGCGCTGCAGCGGGATCGGTTGACCAAAGAGGAAGAGCTTGAAGAGCTCGAGCAAGAGCAACTCCAAGCGCTGGAAGACATTCTCGATGCGACGACGTTGGCCAGCGGGAATTCCGGCGGACTGGTCGCGGGTTTGGAAGCTAGTGCATCACCTGAAAGCGCCGCAGATACGCTCTACAGTCCGGTCGACCCAAACCCCGGCGCGGCACAGATGTTCGGCGATGCCTCGGGCTCCATCGAACAACTAATCATTCGCGCGGCTCAGGAAACGCGCCACATGTCCGGCGTGCGCGCTGCCGGTCTGTCGCCCAAGCAATGGCGCTGTCTTTTGCAGGCGCTGATCTGGCAAGAAAGCCGCTTCACCATCGGCGCGCGCTCCCCTGTCGGTGCGTTCGGACTGACCCAGATCATGCCCGGCACGGCGCAGGATCTGGGGATTTACCCGGCCTATTTTGAAAACCCCTACATCCAGGTCACCGGCGGCGCGCGCTATCTGGCCCGGATGCTGGCCATGTTTGATGGCAACATCATTCACGGGCTAGCGGCCTACAATGCGGGTCCCGGCAACGTGCAGCGCTATGGCGGCGTGCCGCCCTTTGCTGAGACCCAGCATTACGTTCAGGTCATCCCCAAACGCTACAATCTCTACCTTGCCCGTGTCGGCGGCGTCGACGCGCTCGGCACCATTGATCCTGTCTTGCTTGCCAACTCCACGATGAGCCTGACCTCATTCGGCGCAGGGGTCTATGGCGACTACTCCTTGGTGTCGGTGCAAGCGGCTGCGCTGCGCGTGCAGGACATCATCACCCGCATTGGCGAGACCGACGACATTCACGCGGCCATGTCTCTCAACACCTATGCGCGGGCCGAGCTCGCTCGCCTGATCGCGATCCGCACGCGCCTCAAGGCCTCCCACACCCGCCCGCTTAGCGCAGCTGAACTGGCCATGGCGGCCGCGCAGGCGCGTGAACAAGACTTCATGCACTTTGATCTGGAGGCTCTCCGATGATCCGTCTTCTTTCGACCGTTGCCACCTGCGCGTTGCTAGTTGCTTCTCCCGTATCTGCCCAAGGCGTTCCCACGGTCGACACCCGCAACATCGCCCAGGAAATTCGCCAACTGCAGCAATTGCTGGAGGATTTCGGGATCCAAACCGACCAGCTCGACACGCTGCTCGAACAACTCGACCTCGTGCAGCAGCAACTTGACACGCTCAACGAGACCTACGCGGCCCTGACCGGCGCGACGGATATCATCGAAATAGCCATGGGCGGTGATCTGGATGGTCTCCTCGACCAAGAGTTCGGCGATCTCTTGGGGACTATCCGACAAATTCAAAGCGGTGACTTCAGCGGCCTTATCGGCAACGCCGCCCCTCAGATGGAAGGCCGGATGACGCAAGCCTTGGAGGATGCAGGTTTTGATCAAGACAGCTTGTCCGACATGGCCAGCAGCGGCAATCCAGGGGCGGAGCGCATTGCCAGTCAGGCAGGCACCGGGGCAATGATGTCGGCGGCGGCTGAGAACAGCTATGACGAGGCCGCGCAATCCCTCGAACGGGTCGAACAGCTGGTCTCATTGATCCCGGACATGGAAACGCTCAAGGAAGCCATGGATCACAACACCCGCGTCACAGCCGAACTGGCGATTGCCATGACGCGCATGTGGGAACTCGAAGCCATCCAGACCGTTGGCGCTGGCCAATCCGGCGTGGTGGATGCCGCCACGCTGGCCGAAGAACGCCGCTACATGGACTTCACGCTGCCAGACCTGCGCGCGGACTGACCCCATGAACAGCGAGGCAGAAATCATCGAAGAGGAGCTGGTCTACGGCGCACGACGACGCGAGCTCATGTGGCAGAAATTGGGGCTGACAGGCATGGCGTTTGGTATGGCAGGTTGCCTCGCCGCTGCCCTCGTGGCCCTCTTCGACGTGGACCCGCCGCCCATGATCGTGCCCTTTGATAGCGAAACCGGCATGGCCCTCCCCAATGCCATGGTTGAAGCGGTCTCACTCACGGAACGCCCCGCTATCATCGAGGCACAGGTCTACCGCTATGTCATCGATCGAGAGACATACAACCAGCTCGACAATGATGTGCGTGTGCGGCGGGTCCTGGACCAGTCGGACGGCGCGGCCGCTGCAGGACTGCGCGCGCTTTGGACAGGTGGCCATGAGGCCTATCCGCCGGACAGCTACGGCACAGATGCACGCCTTGAAGTTGAGGTTTTGTCGATCACCCATATCAGCGCCAATCGTGCCCAGGTACGATTGCGCAAGCGGCTCAATTCACCGCGCGGCACTCAAAACGGGCTCTTCACCGCAACCCTGATGTTTGAGTTTCGGCCTGAGAATAGCCGGTCGATCGATGATGTCTGGCAGAACCCCTTCGGCTTCACCGTCACCGAATATGCGATCCGCTCAGATCGTCTGGAGTAACCAATGCGCCGCCTGTTCCTGTTCCTCGCTTTCATTGTTCCGCTCGCTGGCACCGCCTATGCCGAAACGCAGCCGCGCCAAGGCCCCTATGATGCCCGCGTTCGGCTGGCCACCTATCAGGATGGGCAGGTCTATCGCATCCGCACCAGCCTGACCCATGTGACCAGCATCGAGTTTGGCCAGGGCGAGACCATCCGCTCGATCATTGCGGGCGACACTGAAGGGTTCCTTCTCGACGGCGTCCCCGGCGGTCAGGCCTTTGCAATCAAACCAGTCACGCGCGGCGCGCATACCAACATCACGGTCTACACCAACCGGCGCAGCTATTATTTCAATGTGACCGAGGCGAGTTCACCGACCTTCTATGTCATCCGCTTCACCTATCCTGAGGCGGCACCCCAGCAATCCCGAGTGGCCGCAAGCCAACCTGCGAACCACGCCTATGGCGTCAGCGCGCGGTCCGAGATCACTCCGCGCGAGATTTGGGACGATGGCACCTTCACCTATTTCCGGTTTGCCGCAAACGCGCCGCTGCCTGCAATCTTTCGTTGGTCCGGCGGCAATGAGCGCAGCGTGAATGCGCTCGCCCGGTCAGATGGTGTGATCCGCGTGTCAGGTGTCAGCGATCGATGGGTTCTCCGGCTCGGCGAGGATGAGATCTGCGTCCAAGAGATGAGCGAGGCAACCCAAGATGAGTGAAACAGCTGAGCTTAAGAAGCGCCTCGAAGCGCTTGAAGGCAAACCACAAAACCGAAAATCGCGACCGTCCGTTGTCACTATTGCCCTAGGCATTGGGGCAATCGCCGCTCTGGGCGGCCTCTTGCTGTTGTTCTCTGGCGGTTCTGAACCCGACAGCTTGGAAACCGCATCCCCAGATGAGTTCCAAGCGGCAGGACCGGGCTTTGGTGCGCTCGAACCCACGCCCGCACCGATTGACACAGCCCCGCCGCCGGAGCCGGAACCGGCCAGCGACACAGAAGAGCTGCGCGCGCAAATGGACGCCATGCGCACTGAGCTCGAAGCACTGCGCAACGCACCCGCACCTGAAGTCCCAGCCGTCAACACTGAAGCATTGGAGACCTTGGGTGCAGAGATCGATGCCCTGCGCAGTGAGGCCGCTGCTACGCAAGCCGCCTTGCGCGAAGAACTGGAAGAACGCGCACGTCAGATACAGCGACTGCAGAACGATCTGGAGCTTGCGCGCCTGGAAACCCCGCGCACGCCCGCACCTACCGGCCCCACGGCCGAGGAACTGCGCCTTCAGGAGCTGGAACGGCGGCGGCAAGCCGAACTTGAAGAGCTGCAAGCCCGTATCGCCAGCCCAATCATTGCTTTCGGCGGCTCGGGCAGCGGCAACAATGAAACTGCCGCGCAGCAGCGGCGGCTTGATGGGGACACAGACTTTGTCCGAAATGGCGCTGAACCTGCCGAGGTGACGCAGGCCCAGTTGATCGTGAACCCGTCAAACACCGTTGTTCAAGGCACGATGATCCAGGCCGTGCTCGAGACAGCAATCGACAGCTCGCTCGCCGGTCAAGTCCGCGCGATGGTATCGGAAGATGTCCACGCCTATGACGGCTCGCGGATCCTGATCCCGCGCGGCGCGCGTCTGATCGGGCGGTATCAATCTGGTCTCGATATTGCACAGCAACGCGTGACCATCGCCTGGGACCGGATCATTCTGCCCAGCAACCAGACCGTTGAAATCAGCGCCTTTGGCGGTGATGAACTCGGGCGGTCCGGCACAACCGGTTTCGTCGACAGCCGTTTTGGCACGCGGTTCGGGTCAGCCGCCCTGATATCGCTGATCGGAGCCTTGCCCGCCGTGGCAGCCCAGAACACCGAAGATGAGATCGCCTCAGATGTCATCGAGGGCATTGGCGAAGACCTTCAGGACAGCGCGCAAAGCGTGATTGGCGAATATCTCTCCGTCTCGCCCGTGATCTATGTCGATCAGGGTGCCCGCGTCACCGTGATGGTCGACCGCGATCTGGAGATCTTCTGATCATGGCGGCCAGCTATCTGCAAAGCTCGATGGACAAGATCCCCGAGGCGCGCGATCCAAAGCTGATTGAGCTTTGCATCAACCCCGACGGCACGCTGTGGGCGGAGTTTCAGGGGGATCACTTCATGCGGAACGTCAATCGACAGCTCTCGGCGAATGAGATCAAGGACCTGGGAAATCAGATTGCCTCCGCCGCGAACACCACGCTCAGCCGAACGAAGCCCATCGTCTCGGTCAGCATCACCTACCGAGACCGCCCAATCCGGGCGCAAGTCATCCAGCCCCCCGCCGTTGATGGCGGTTACGCGATTTCACTGCGTTTCTTTTCGGACCTGCCACTGGATCAGATCAAGCTGTCCTATCTTTTCGGCAAAGAGCGCAGCAACGAGGGCGCAAGACGCAAGCGCAATGCCGAGCTGCGCAATGTCGTGGCCACCGGCGACATCGATGCGGCGATCAAGTTTTGCGTCACCCACAAGCTCAACATGATCGTCTCCGGTGGCACCTCTACCGGCAAGACCGTCACGGCGCGCAAGATCCTCTCCTTCGTGCCCGCCGACGAGCGTATCGTCACGATCGAAGAGGCTGCGGAGCTACGCCCGGCGCAGCCCAATGTCGTCACGCTGATGTCTGATCGCGACGAAGCTACACGCAGCGCTGATGTCCTGCTGACCTCCACCCTGCGCATGCGGCCGGACCGCATCGTCTTGGGCGAAGTGCGCGGCAAAGAGGCCATGACCTTTCTCGAGGCGATCAACACCGGCCATGGTGGCTCACTCACCACGCTCCATGCTGAAACCCCTCAGCTGGCCGTGCAGCGCCTCGCCATCGCCGCCCTGAAAACCGACGTGCCCATGACCTACCAGGACATGAACGACTACATCACCCGCTCGATTGATGTGATCATCCAGGCTGGTCGCCATGAAGGCGCACGCGGCATCACCGAATTCTACCTGCCGGTTGACCCGGCCCACGCAAAGGAAGCAGCCAATGTTTGAATACAAGATCGAAATGATCAACACCGCCAAAACAAAGCCACCGAAGATCGAAGCGCAGCTGACCGCCCTTGGTCAGGATGGCTGGGAGTTGGTCTCTGTCGTGCCGGATTTCGACGGCGAGCACATCCTGAAAGCCTTCCTGAAACGCCGCACCGGCTAAAGCACCTAAAAGCAAACCGAGGAGGATCGGATGGGCGTAGTCACCTGGATGGTCGAGACAACCGACAACTTTCTGGACGACGCGGCCCAAACCACCTTTGGCAATGTCGCCGGTCAGCTTGGCGGCGTCATTGCTGTGGCCTCGACGCTCGCCGTTATCGGCGTGTTCCTCAACATGGTGTTTCAGTACAAATCCATGGACGGGCGGACCGCCTTCTGGTTCGCCCTCAAGCTCATGCTCATCTCCCTGTTTGCGATGAACTGGGTCCAATTCAACGCCGTGGCTAGCGCCCTGATCAACGGGCTCGACCAGCTCGCGGGTGGCATGGTGGCAGGGCTTGGCGGCGGCGGCGCAGGTACATCCTACTTTGCCGAGGCCTTCGACGATCTCATCGAGGAATTTGGCGACTACCTGAACGCGGCCGGTGACAACATGCATTGGATGGCCGGAGCCCTGATCGGCGCGATTGGTGCGTTCCTCCTCGGCGTCATTGGCGCGCTCTGCGGCCTTGTTCTGATCTTCGCGAAGATCATGCTGGCCTTCATGATCGGCATCGCCCCAATCATGATCGCGCTTTCGCTGTTCGACGTGAGCAAGGACTACTTCCACCGCTGGCTGTCCAGCACGGTCTCCTACGCGCTCTACCCCCTCGTGATCGCGGGCGTGTTCTCCACCGTCGTCGGAATGTCGCGATCGCTGATGACCGAACTCGGAGATCCCTCCGGCGCAAGCAATATCGGTGCACTGGTGCCCTTCTTCATGATGATGTTCCTCGCAGGCGGTATGATCATCGCGACCCCGCTGATCGTGCGCTCTATCTCAGGCAACTTCATGATGGCTGGGCCGCCAAGCATTCCCGGCCCCAGCGGTTTCGCAAAGGGCTTAATTGGCACCAAAGGGTCACGGGCGCGGGCGCGGTTTGGGAACAGGTCTAATGCTGAGATCGCGGGGGCTGGGATACGTCAGGCAGGTGATGCGACCGTCTCGATGGTTCAGAGGGTGGCAAATCGGGCGAAGCGGCTTAGTGGATCAGATTGAAATTCCATACTGCGCCTTTTGCTCAAGCCCCCTTCGGAAGTCTTGGTCATTCGCATCCCAAAGGTCTATTGGGCGTCAACTTGACATTTGCTCTTTCTCCTTGAACTTCTGCCTCAGGGTATGTAGCGCGCCCGACTGTCAGGTTGATTCCACGTTGTATTTTACCCGCACCCCGCTAAAGTCCATCGAGCTTGCGGGCTACCTAGTTACAGCAAAATGTAAAATTAATCGGATCAAAATGACGATACCCATCAAGTGTATTTTTCAGGGCGGCGGAGCCAAATTGGTTACTCTTTTAGCTGCGGCAGAAGTGCTAGAAGACCTAGAAGGCGAAGGGATTCTTCAGGTAACGGAAGTTGCTGGCACCTCAGCGGGTTCGATTGCGGCTTACCTTTTGGCCCACCAGAAACCGACGGATCAGCTTCGCTTAAAAATGAAAATTGCGGCTCGTGACGTCATCTCGCATTTTTCGAAACGCCCAAGCATGAAGAAACTTGCATGGAAAATCTACTGGGGTTCGCCTGTATTTGACGAGAAGAAGTTACGAGAGTTCATTCGCGCGATCGTGACTGAGGATGAAGCCGAAAGGCCAAAACTATCCGACACACGTATACCAGTCCACATATGCACTGCTGATATACGAAACGGAACCGACTTCATTTATCCCCCTGAAAGCAATGCACCAATTGACCGTGTTCTAGCGGATTCCTGCGCCATCCCAATTGCCTTCAGAACGTTTAGTGACAACTCGGATTACGCCGATGGCGGGGTCGCATCGAATTTGGTGGGGCCAAGCGTATTTGGGGAAACAACCGAGAGAGTTCTTGCGTTGTCATTCGCACGCACAGCGCCCCGCGACTACAAGGACGCTCAATCGTACCTACTTGCTCTAGCATCGACAGCCATCGATAGTAGCGTTGAACAGTCGCAAAATAACATTATTGCTCAAGGGGGGTACGTATGTGAACTACCCAATGAGTATGGAACATTTGACTTCCACGAAGCACTTGAGAACGGCTTAGATGACAAAACTTTCAGAGAATCCAAAAGTGAAATCCGAGCTAAAATTCTAAGAGCGATCGACGGTTTCCGACGAGCTGACAGACAGCTCGACCTAAAGAACGACTTAGGCCGTGTCCAACGATTTGCCAACGCCACCTTGAGCCGAATTATGGAGCAGTACCCATACGCCATTGTGGGATCATCCACACTATGCGTAGCAAACTGCCTCGGTTCAAAGAATGATGACGAAGCCGTCCAACCGGATAAAGTCATTAAGGACGTCTATGTATCTGCATCCGGCGACGAGCTAATGGCTTTCCGAATTGGTTTAACCAGAGAAGAACACTATGAGCTCGGAAAAGACATAAATTGGGAAATTCACGATGCGCAAGGCGTGGACCTAAAAAAGGAAGTAATTCACGAGGTCTTGGAAACAGTACAGCGCGGAGATCAAAGTGTGGTTTATCAATCATGCTTTTGTTTTGCCAAGCCAATCGTTCAGTCGAGAACACCAGTACGAATACGGCTGGTAACGTCTCATGTAAAACTTATGGGCAACCTCAGGTTTAAGGAGAAAACTGAATACATGCGCTCTGAATCTCACCAAGAAGACAGAGTGAAATCGCTGGACTTCGTTTTCTGCTACCCGCAGCAGGCGGGGGAATTCGTCATGACCGACCTGCTACAAAACTACCACCGAGCTGACCCAAAACCGTCAAAATTTGCAGAGATGAAGGAAAGATGGTTTACTGGAGGGCCCCTCACTGGAGACGGTTTGACGCGTTATCGAAATGAACACTTGTATCTGTCAGACTATCAGTTTAGCGGTTGGCGCTGGGAAAACGTGCCACCTGAAACGTTCTCGGGTGTGCTAATTGAACGTTCTAGATAATGCGTTGATTTTGATGCGGCCACTAGGTATCGTATCAACATCGAGCAGGAGGACATACATGATGGTGAAAGCCATAGAGACTGCAATCTAGTAGTGAGTTCCCTTTTGGGCTCATGCGACTGAATTATTGAACGAGGCCGCGCACTGCGCGGCCTCTTCTCGTTACACCAATGACAACGAGCGATTCGCTCTAAGCAATTTTCCGTAGACTATGTCGCGCAAAATTCATTCCCCACCAATTGTGACAAGGGAGCCACACCACACAATGAGATATACCGCGCGACGCGCGTAAGCTTTTATTCCATCTTAAATCAATAGCTTACAGAAAATCCGACCACCATTGGAGGACATCAAACAAACAACATATCCCAATTCAAGGCCCCTCATCCCCGAGCTGCCTCCTCCAAAAATCTCTCCATCCGATCTGTTCCAGCCTGATACTCGCCCCGGCTAGGCGTGTCGTCCGACGTTACTTCCCGCTGTTCGCTGACAAGGTCTTCGACCTCTTCTCGCAGTTTCCCACCGCCTGCGGAACCACCAACTGGCACCACCTTCGGCAACTCAAGCTCTCCGATCTTTGCTTCCAGTGCCTTGATCTGCCCTTGCAGCCCGCGCATCTGGTCTCCTGCCGAGGGATAAGGTAGATCGCCGGTCTGCTTGTCGAAAATCTGCTTAAAGAACCTGTCGTCATAGTATTTGATCCGCTTGGCGCGGACGGGCATTTGCGCGTCGACGACCAGAACAATGTCATCAAGATCCATGCGCCGTGCCTCATCCTCGGGTAGGAGCGCGGTTTCTTCAGTCCGTTCAGACATGCTGCGACCAGCGAAAGGGTTTCGGCCGACAGAACGCGAGCGGGTCACAACGCGCTTGGTTGTTTTGCCAACGGCCTTGCTGAGCTCTTCGATGGTCTTTTCGTCTGAGGGGGTCAGATAGAGCTTGATACCCGCGTTGCCCTGCAAGGCGCGGCGGGCGTTTTCACCGTAGATTTCGTCCAGCGCCGGGATCGTCTGTGTGACGATCGCGAGGTTCGCCCGGTAAGATCGCAGGGTTTCGATGCTGTCCAGAACGATGGGCATTTTGCCCAAGCGGTTGAACTCATCGAGCATGATCATCACAGGCCAAGGCTCGTCCTTGCCGGGTTCATGATCTTGCAGCGATGCCAACAAGTCCGAGAAGAACAGACGGATAAGCGGCGCGAGCGGTTTCACCATCAGCGGTTCGACCACGAGATAGACCGAAAACGGCGTTTTTCGGATGTCGCGGAAGTCGAAGTCTGAGGTTGCGGTTGCACGGTCGATGGCGGGGTTGGACCATTGTTTGAGGCCAGATGTCATCAAGAGCGACAGGTAGGACGTTAACGTGTCGTTGTTGGTTGAGGCCATGCGCATGAAGATCAGCTTGGCGGCTGGGTTGACCACTTCATCGGCGCGGCGGCGGTATTCCTTCTGCTTGTCCCCGCCCGACGCGGTGATGCGGTAAATCTCACCCAGGGTCGGCCGCTTGCGCTCGAACGCCAAAAGTCCTGCCGCCACGAATAGATCGATACCGCCATCGAGGAGTCCTTGGACGCGGTCGTTATCTGCTTGCAGGAACAGCGAAGCCAGAAGTTGCAGCTCCATCTGCTGACGGTCGACGTTTTCCAGCACCGATATGCGCAGCAAAGGATTGTACCGGTGAGAGCGACCATCCTTCCAATCTGTTGGCGCGAACCGGAACACCTTGTCGCCCTGTGCGGCCCTGTGGCGCGCCGTCGCCTCGAAGTTCTCACCCTTCACGTCCAACACCACCGCGCTGCCCTGATAGGTAAGCAGGTTCGGGATGACGAAACCCGTCGTTTTGCCGCGTCCGGTCGGGGCGACGATCAGGGCATGGGGGAACACCTTGGACATCACGAAGGGTTTGCGACTCTTAGGCTTACCCATTTTGCCGAGGACAAAGCCGTGGCCAGGCTTGCCGAAAAAGCCGTTCCGCTTCATCTCTGACATGTGCTGCCAGTGGGTTTCACCAAATTTGGTCAGCGCGTCATTCATCAATACAGCGCTGAGCAAAACACCCGCGCAAGTGCTGATCCCCACGATCAAGTGAACAATCTGCATGTCGGCCTGATGGGTCGTTCGGAGAACCCCATAGCTGCGTGCCAGCATCAGGAAATCGATATCCGCCCCAACCCCGAACCAGCGGAACGTCAGAAAGGCCGACGCCAGAACATACCCTAGCACCGCGCCCAGAAGAGCAAAGCACATGACGCCAAGTGCGATCCGCGTCTTACCCATGCGTCACACCCTTTTCGCCATCGCTATCGACATGCCGCTCGCGTTGAACATCAATTTCTTCATTGGCGATCTCATCGAGGACGTGCTCGATCGCCACGCTGTTCGCCAGAGCGGCATCGCTCTGCAGATAAGCCTTAGCCGCATAGAGCCGGTCCAGGCGGTCTTCGATATGTTCCTCCAGAGCGGTCTCATCGCCAATCGCCAAGTCCGGGGTGCCCTCTTCACTGACCAGTTCCTCCATCTCAGCACGCAATGTCTCGCGTTCCTGATCGTTTCGGAATGGATCTACGGTTGGGTCGTCCCTCATACGAATCAGGATTTCTGCAGTGGTCGGCGGCAGCCGGTCGATGATGGCTTCCTGCCGGTCAGTCTCCACCGTACCACTGTCTCTAAGAACCTCGGCATCTGCCAACACACGGCCCAGATCACTGTGCACCTGGTCAAGGCGGTCGATCACTTTCTCGAGTTCATCGGCGCGTGACAGGTCAAAGCCTTCTTTATCGGCAATCGCCTTCAGATCCTGTCCAAGCCATTGCCGTTCCAGCGCGGCATTGCCCGCGCCGATTTCAACGCGGCGCGTCACCTCTTGCGCGTCAATTCCGGTGCCTTTCAAAGCCCGCTGAAGACGTTCGGAAAGAGCTGGATCTTGCAAAGCGCCTTGGGCCTCGGTCCGTATATTCGCTGCGGAATAAATTCCACTCTTGGACGCATCCTCAAGCAAGGTGTGGGACTGCGTTCCCATTGGGCTCAGATGTGACAAAGAACGATAGATGTCGTTCAGCTCATGCTCCAGCGCCGCACGTCGCTCCACCGGAGCGTCCGCCACAATGCGTTCGGCTTGGTTGATCTTGTCGTGAAAGGCATCCACGACCTCATCAAAGGAATGCTGTTCTTCGGCCATACCATATACCTTTCCATCTGCTTCAATCGGAATACCCTGCGCCAAAAGCGTCGCGGCTTTGTCCAAGGCAGCTGCAATGTCATGCTGGTTCTCGCGCGAGGCCTCGGCAGCCAGGCCGCGATAAAGCCGCGCGTTCTGCACCACCTCAGCCAATGCGCGTTCGAGCTCTGGCCCCACGCGCTCGCGTTCGGTTAGCTGCTTTCCCGTGTCTTCCGCGCGGCGCTGTTCTACATCGCTTGGCCTCTTCGTCGTGATGCCTCGCTCAAGCTTTCTCGTCGCCTCAAGGCGCAGCCCATAGCGGTCCGACACCTCCACCATCGCCTCGCGAAAACTGTCGTAGTTGAAGTGGTGCCCTTCCTTTAGAAAGAAGAACTCGCCGTCCTTGCTGCGCCGGTTCAGAACGATGTGCGCGTGGGGGTGATCCCGGTCCTCATGCACGGCGGCGATGTAGTCAAAGTGGCTGCCTTCGCCCTGAAAAAACCGCTCGCAAATCTCGCGCGTGATCTCGGCGACATCCTCGCCGCGCGTGCCAATCGGGAAAGCCATCAACAGGTGAGAAGTGTGCCCCAGCTTGGGATGAAACCCCTCGTTCCACTGCGCTGAAAACCGGCGCGTGACCTGTTCGATCTCTTTGGCTGACAGGACGCTTTGACCGTCATAGGTGCCCCGACTATCGATGATGAAGCTCGACTTGGTGGTCAGGTATTCCAGCTGGTTGCGCAGCTGCGCTTTGTTATGCGTGCCGCCGTCGCGAATGGCTTTGAAGATCGCGGGCGAATGCCCCATCGCCGCCCGGGCCATTTGCTTGGCACGGGCACGCGGCACGCTGCCGCGAATGCGGCTCCAGTCGCGATCGAAGAAGGCCTCCTGCGCGGCAGCAACGGCGCTATTCCGGGCCATCGGCAAAACCTCCCAGTACGCGAGCAACCTCGCCGGACAGCGCGCTTCGGCGGCGCTGCGCCATGTCCTGAACCTGGTCGGCGATATCGAAAATCAGCCCGGCCAAGGCGCGCACCTGGCTATGGGCAGAGTTGCCATAGGGCGGCGTCTTGCCCTGCCGCTTTGCCTCGTTCAGGCGCTGTGCAATCTGGTTGATATTGTTGCCGGTGCGATTGAGCGAAGCCGATAGCCCCTGCATCTGGTTCGCCAGTTCATCGTCAGGAACAAAGAGATCGTTCGACGCATGGATCAGCCGCCGCAGCCCCTCCGCCCGGCTTACGATATCATGCCGCGTCAGCACCGCGTCAAAACTCGCCAGCTCTCTTGGCGTGAGCCGGACATTCACCAGTTCGGAGCGCACGCGCGCATCAAGCTTGCGGCTTTGATCGGCCTTCAACGTGTAGAAGATGCTGCGGGTCGTGACGCCGAATTCACGGGCCAGATCCTCGATCGGCGCCCCTTCGGTGCGTGTTTCGCGGGATGGTGGGCACAGATTTCATCTGATCGTGGGCAGTGATTTCACGGGAAGCTGGGCATCTATTTCACGCGATCTCGGGCACTGATTTCGCGTGATCATGGGCAGACTTGG
>Ga0228635_1000088_pt1 | contig 72785 bp, 64 predicted proteins | sample 44DmetaG_FD_182699 | JGI IMG/M metagenome (GOLD analysis project Ga0228635, IMG submission 182699) | Seawater microbial communities from Monterey Bay, California, United States - 44D | ecosystem: Environmental > Aquatic > Marine > Coastal | place: USA: California | collected 2016-09-30 | reverse complement strand
GATGCAGACCAAACCCTTGGTCTCCCATCAACGCCTCCCCGGAAATCTTGAGCATGACGCGTGTGTACGCCGGAGGGACGGTGGAAGAGGTCGTCATAGGGGCCGCCTTTGGGATATTTGCAAACAGCGGCAAAATGATGCAAATACCCGCGGCGTGCAACGGGCAATTGGGCCCCTCAAGCCACCTAGGCGCAGAGCTTTGAAATTCATCGACAAAATTCTGCCGGATCAACCGGTATTGATCGCGGGTCCCACCGCCAGCGGAAAATCTGCGTTGGCTTTGGAAATAGCGGAGCGTCAGGGCGGCACGGTCATTAATGCCGACGCGTTGCAGGTATACCGCGATTGGCGCGTTTTGACTGCACGCCCCAGTGCGCAGGAATGTGCCCGCGCGCCCCATGCATTGTACGGCCACATCAGTTTTGCGGATGCCTTTTCTGTGGGCGATTGGCTGCGCGCGCTTGCGCCCCTTTTGGCGAACACACGCCCCATTATCGTTGGCGGCACCGGGCTTTATTTCCGGGCGCTGCTGGAGGGGTTAGCAGACATTCCACTGACGCCACCTGAGGTTCGTGCGCGCGTGACGGAGCGCCTGACTGATGGCGGGATCAGCGCGCTACTACCCGACATCCATCCCGACACCCTTGCGCGGATCGACCAAAACAATCCAATGCGCGTCAGCCGCGCGTGGGAGGTTGAGATGACCACAGGCCGACCCCTGCACCAGTGGCAGGACGAAACCCCACCCCCGCTGCTGAACCGCGCAGAATGTGCGGCGTTTGTTTTGGATGCGCCCAAAGATTGGCTTTCGCCTCGGATCACGCAGCGGTTTGACCTGATGCTGGAAGGCGGCGCGTTGGACGAAGCACGCGCCGTGTTGCCCAAATGGGACCCAAAACTCGGGGCGGCCAAGGCCATTGGCGCGCCAGAATTGATTGCCCATCTACAAGGGACAATGACGATGGATGAGGCCCGCACCGCCGCGTGCCTATCCACGGTCCAATACGCAAAACGACAACGCACATGGTTTCGCGCACGCATGGGCGATTGGACGCCAGTTGTTGCGGCTGATTTACGCTAAGCGTTGTCGGTTTTGACTTTGCCGGACCGTCGTGAAAGGCTTCCCGCTCGTAGGGGGCATAATCATGGATATCGAACATCTTAAAACCCAGATACCGGCGATGGACGCGCTTTCGTTGACCCCAATCTCGGGGCTCACGCGGCTGCAAATCTGGCGGCACACCCTGCCCCATTCCGTTCCGCGCCCAAGTCTGTTGTGGTTTGTGCGCGGCAATGCCCGGTTAATCCTAGAGGGACGCGCCATCGGGATCGGCCCCAATGTGTGTGTCACCCTGCCCGCCCAAACCGCCTTTGCGATTGAACCGGGCGCACAAACCCAAGCTACATTTGTGCAACTCCCGTCTTCGCCTCTTTTGCCGATGCCGGAGGGTATCCATTTGATCCGCGTCCATGACCTTAGCACGCAAGGTGAGATGTCCGGCCTTTTGGATCGCATCGCAACGGGACAAGCGAGCGGCGAACCGGGTTCGGAGCGTGCCGCGCTGGCCAGGTTAATGTTGGTGTCCTCTATGTTAGAGCGGCTATCGGGACCTGACACTATACAGTCGCCCCAGTCGGCGTCGCAAAAACTATCATCGCGCTTCACCCAAGAGGTTGAGCAGTGCTACGCCACTGGCGCCACACTCAATGACATCGGCGATATGCTCGCTGTGACGCCCACACATTTGACCCGAACCGTCAAATCAACCTGCGGAATAACGGCTGCACGATATCTTGGGGACCGCTTGATGCATGCGGCCCGCTGCGAGCTGATCGACACGCCTAATTCTGCGGCTGAGATTGCGCGAGATTTAGGGTTTTCTAGCCCTGCGTATTTCTCTCGCGCATTTTTGCATCACGCAGGGGAAACCCCGGGAAAGTTCCGAAATCGCAATCGTCCCGCGGCGCATCAATCTGACGTTGCGTCACTCAAAATGCACGTGGCTCAAAACGACCGCCGCATGTCGTCAATGACCTAAATGTCGTTTTTTTGATAGTCGAAAGTCGTTTTTTGACCTATCTTTTTGGCACAGGCCGTTGACCTTTGGGTTGTTTTAGGGCGCAATGCCCGGGATCGATGAGGACGGTCTGCGGCGAGGGTTCCGGTCACACGGAAACAGACTATCAATGCCGCGAAAAAGAAAGTCGTCCGCTTCGTGAATAAAAATAATGTGTCACAGGGAGACTATAATGACGCAACCCACAACACAGCTGCACCCCGCAGCGGAAATGTATGCGCGTGAGTTCAAGCAAGGCTTGCTCGATCGCCGTGAATTTCTGGTCCGGACCACCGCCCTTGGTGTGAGCGCAGCCGCTGCCTACTCTTTGATCGGTGCGACACCTGCGGCAGCCGCAGGCCACGCCCAACAGGGCGGCAAAATCCGGATGCAGATGGAAGTCCGCGCCCTGAAGGACCCGCGCACGTTTGACTGGACCCAAATGGCCCACGTCACAGCAGGCTGGCTTGAGTACCTCGTGGAGTATAACTCCGACGGTACCTTCGAAGGCATGCTGCTCGAAAGCTGGGAGGTGAACGACGACGCCACAGTTTACACGCTTAACGTGCGTAAGGGCGTCAAGTGGAACAATGGTGACGACTTCACCGCTGAGCACGTCGCGCACAACTTCCGCCGCTGGGCCGAGGCTGACGCCGAAGGCAACTCCATGGCTGCACGTGTGACATCCATCGTTGACCCAGAAACCAACTTGGCCGCTGAAGGCGCCATCGAAGTTGTCGACACACACACTCTGCGCCTGAACTTGATCCAGCCCGACATCACTGTGATCCCCGGCATCGCGGACTACCCCGCCGCCGTGATCCACCCCGATCAGGACCCAGACAACATTCTGGGCCAGCAAATCGGTACCGGCCCATACCTCAACACCGAGCATTCGGTTGGTGTTAAATCGGTTCTCGTGCGCAACGAAGATCACGACTGGTGGGGCTACGCTGCCGGCAAAGGCGCATATCTCGACACCATCGAGTACATCGACTACGGCACAGACCCCGCTGCTTGGGTGGCTGCTGCTGAAGCCGAAGAAGTCGACACGCTGTACGAAAACATCGGCGACTTCGTCGATATCTTCGACGCACTCGGCTGGGAAAAGTCCGAAGTAGCTACGGGTTCCACAATTGTTGTGCGTCCTAACCAGCTGGCAGAAGACGAAAACGGTGCGAAAATCTACGCCGACAAAGGTCTGCGTCAGGCAATCGCCATGGCTGTCGACAATGCCGTATGTAACGAGCTTGGCAATGCCGGGCGCGGTGTTCCGGCCGACAACTGCCACGTTGGCCCAGTGCACCCCGAGCATGATGCGTCCGTAGGCCGTATCCCGTTCGATCCCGCCAAAGCCAATGAGCTGCTGAAAGCTTCGGGTCGTGAGGACTATGAGTTTGAGATCCACTCGATCGATGATGACTGGCGCCGGAACACAACCGATGCTGTAGCCGCTCAGCTGCGCGACGCGGGCTTCAAGGTCAAGCGGACCATTCTGCCCGGTTCCACATTCTGGAACGACTGGACCAAATACGCGTTCTCGTCGACCAACTGGAACCACCGCCCTCTGGGCACACAGGTTCTGGGTCTGGCCTACCGGTCCGGCGTTGCATGGAACGAATTCGCTTGGTCCAACCCTGAGTTCGACGCGCTTCTGTCCGAAGCCAACTCGATCGCAGATGCTGGCAAGCGTCGTGAAGTGATGTCAAAGATCCAGGCCATCGTGATCGACGAAGGCGTGACGATCCAGCCTTACTGGCGCGCTTTGTATCGCCACACGGTACCCGGTTTTGTGGGCACAGATATGCACATCGCGTACCTGCCACAGATCTACAAATGGGGTGTTGCGGCCTAATAGCCCTTCAGCCAAAGCAAACCGCGCCCTTAATCCGGGCGCGGTTTCACCATTCAGGCCAATGAGATGCCGGTCACGGCACATGGTCCAGACAGAAATAGGGAACCTATATGGGACTGTTCATCCTCAGACGTTTGGGGGTGATGATACTGACGGCGCTTTGCCTTACGTTCATCGTCTTCACACTGACCAACCTTTATCCCAACCTTGAGAAGCTCGCCAAAACCGAGGGCAACTTCCGGATGTCAGACGAGCAAGTCGACAGTTGGTTGGGCAGCAACGGACACCTTGATCCGATGTTGGTCAAATACGGTCGCTGGCTGGGCGTCGCCCCAGGATGGACCCATCAAGATTCTGACGGCAACTTGCGCGGGCGTTGCATTACCCCCGGAATGGAAAACCCCGAGGATGCTGCCACCTATTGCGGCGTGTTTCAGGGGCATTGGGGCTTTTCATCGGTGTTCAAGGAAAACGTGGGCCAAATCGTGGGCCAAAACCTTGGGCTAACGGGCAAACTGATGTTCTGGGTCATGATCGTCATGGTTCCCGGCGCGCTGATCGTGGGCGTGCTTGCGGGCATGAACGAAGGCTCCCGCACCGACCGGACGCTGTCGACATTTTCGATCACGACAACCGCGACCCCTGAATATGTGTCCGGCGTGATCTTTATTGCGGTGCTGGCAGCCTCGGCCTCTCCGCTGAACGAATTCTTGCGGGATGCCGGTTGGATCGAGGGTCGGACCCTGTTCAAAGGCACCGCGACCAGCGCGATGGAAGACGCCAACTTCTGGAACTTCTTCCTGCCTGTGATCACAATCGCGCTTTACGGGATGGGCTACATCGCCCGGATGACACGTGCCTCGATGACAGAGGTCATGACCGCGCAATACGTGCGGACCGCGCGGCTCAAAGGCGTGGCATTCAAAACCATCGTCCTTAAACACGCCCTGCGCAACGCGCTCATCGCCCCCTTCACCGTCATTATGCTGCAGTTCCCGTGGCTCTTGAACGGTGTGGTGATCGTTGAGACCCTGTTTAACTATAAAGGCTTCGGTTGGACGCTGGTCCAAGCCGCAGGCAACAACGACATTGAGCTGCTGCTCGGTGTTTCGGTTGTTTCGGTCTTTGTGGTGCTGTTCACCCAGCTGATTTCTGACATCGGCTACGTTTTCCTCAACCCGCGCATTCGCATTTCTTAAGGAGGCCTGAGACATGGAACAATTAACCTGGACAGGCAGCCTTGGCACGGTCCTGAACCCCGCACTGGGCGTGAGCCTAGCGGTGCTCGTAGCGGGCGTTTTGCTGCAATCGCTGCTGGCGTTTTTCCAACCAGAGGAACGCATCAGTTTTAACGCCGATGGCACCGCAGTGGCCACAGGCGGCTTCAACGGTCTATTGAAAGCGATCATCAAATGGTCCTTCGCGGCACTGGTGCTGACGCTGGTCGGCTACATCGCTGGCGGCATCATCACGGGCCATACAAACGGCGGCATATTTGGCGGCATCATCCGGCAGTTTGTGCCTGTATGGGGCGCGCTGGTTGCCACGTTCGTTCTGTCGTTGGTCTACAAACGCCGCCTTGGTCTTTATGGCAAACTGTTCGACAGCACGGTCGGCATGATCGGGTTTGGCCTTGTGATGTTCTGGGCCTATACGGCGCTGTTTTACGGGCTGTTCGGTTGGATCATCACGCATGAGCCGCTCGAAGTTGCCTCGGGCATGAAGAACAAAGTCCCCGGAACGCCCTTCCGCGGCGCCGAAGACGGTGACTTCCCGTTCTACCTTTTGGGTGGTGATAACCTATCGCGCGACGTGTTTTCGCGGATGATCGCAGGATCAACCGTGGTGATGCAGATCGCTCCGCTGGCCACGTTGTTTGCGTTTATGGTAGGCATCACACTTGGTCTGCCCGCCGGCTACCGCGGTGGCCTGCTGGATACGGTTTTGTCGTTCCTCGCCAACCTTATCCTCGCGTTTCCAGTGATTTTGCTCTTCTACCTTTTGGTCACACCAGAGATCGTAGAAACCGGCCTGCCGTCGTTCATGGCGATGTTCCTGTTCCTCGCGCCGATCATCTTTACCGGCGTGTTGATCAACTCACGCTTTTATACGCAGCCGCCCAAGCGCAACCTTTACATGGCCGTGGCTCTCACACCGATGGTCCTGTTGTACGTGTGGCTCGTCTCTGACAGCTCGACGCCTGTGTCGTTTATTCCCGCCAGCTTGGACGCATTCAACGTGCCCGGCGGTATCCTCGTGGTGTTCGTCTCGGTGGTGTTTGTGAACTCACCCACCGTGTTCCGGATCGTTCGGGGCCTGACGCTTGATATCAAAACTCGTGACTATGTCGCCGCCGCACAAACCCGTGGCGAAGGGTCTTGGTATATCATGCTTTGGGAAATCCTGCCCAATGCACGCGGTCCGCTGATCGTAGATTTCTGTCTGCGTATTGGCTACACCACCATCCTTCTCGGGACCTTGGGCTTCTTTGGCCTTGGTCTGCCACCGGAAAGCCCAGACTGGGGATCCACGATTAACGAAGGCCGCAAGCTTTTGTCGATCTACCCCCACCCTGCGCTTCCGCCCTCCTTCGCTTTGTTAAGCCTTGTTCTAGGGCTGAACTTGTTGGCTGACGGCCTGCGCGAAGAGAGCCTGAAAGACTGATCCGGAGAACAATGACATGAGTAAGACACCCGATTACGACGGTCCCATCCTCGAAATTGATCGCCTGTCGATTTCGTTCTTCACACGGCTGCGGGAAATTCCTGCGGTGATGGATTTCTCTGTGACAGTGCAACCCGGTGAGGCCGTGGGCCTCGTGGGCGAATCCGGTTGCGGTAAATCCACAGTGGCCCTGGGCGTCATGCAGGACCTCGGCAAGAACGGCCGCATTGTTGGCGGTTCGATCAAGTTCAAGGGGCAAGACCTTGGCGAGATGTCGATGGAAGAGCTGCGCGATATTCGCGGCAACGAAATCGCCATGATCTACCAAGAGCCCATGGCGTCGTTGAACCCCGCGATGCGGATCGGCAAGCAGCTCATGGAGGTGCCGATGATCCACGAGGGCGTGTCGGAGGCCGAGGCCTACAAACGCGCCCTAGAGGTGGTGACAGACGTCAAGTTGCCGGATCCGGAACGGATGCTGAAATCCTTTCCGCACCAATTGTCCGGCGGCCAGCAACAGCGGATCGTGATTGCGATGGCGCTGATGTCCAAACCATCACTTCTGATCCTTGATGAACCGACGACTGCGCTTGACGTGACCGTTGAGGCCGCAATCGTAGAACTGGTTCGGGACCTTGGGCGTAAGTACGGCACATCCATGCTGTTCATCTCGCACAACCTTGGGCTGGTCCTCGAAACCTGTGACCGACTATGTGTGATGTATTCGGGCGAAGCGGTAGAGCGTGGCTCGATCGCGGATGTGTTCGATGACATGAAGCACCCCTACACGCAGGCGCTGTTCCGTTCGATCCCACTGCCGGGTGCGGACAAAAACGCGCGGCCTTTGGTGGCTATTCCGGGCAACTTCCCCCTGCCCCATGAACGTCCACCGGGCTGTAACTTTGGCCCGCGCTGCGATTATTTTGAGGCCGGGCGTTGCGACGCCACAGACATCAAGATGGCTCCGGTTGATGGCAATGACCGTCATGAGTCCCGGTGCCTCAAGTTTGAGGAGATCGACTGGAACGCGCCGATCACCGTGGCAGAGGCTAAGGAAAAGGCCCCGGTCGGTGATGTCGTGCTCAAGATGGAAGACCTCAAGAAATACTATGAGGTCGCAGCAAACGCGCTGTTTGGTGGCGGCGAAAAGAAAGTGGTCAAGGCAAACGAGACGCTCAGCTTTGAGGCGCGCGAATCCGAGACACTGGCCATTGTGGGTGAATCTGGCTGCGGTAAATCCACCTTTGCTAAGGTTCTGATGGGCCTTGAGACGGCGACAGAGGGCAAGATCACCCTCGGTAACCTGCCTATCCAAGACACGCCCATCGACAAGCGGGACACCAAGACGATTGCCGATGTACAGATGGTCTTTCAGAATCCGTTTGATACGTTGAACCCGTCAATGACAGTGGGTCGGCAGATTATTCGGGCGCTTGAGATTTTCGACATCGGTGACAACGACGAAGAGCGGCATGACCGGATGCTCAAGTTGCTGGATTTGGTCAAACTGCCCCGTGCCTTTGCCGACCGGATGCCGCGCCAATTGTCTGGTGGCCAAAAACAGCGTGTCGGTATTGCCCGGGCCTTTGCGGGCGATGCACGTATCGTTGTGGCGGATGAACCTGTCTCGGCGCTTGATGTGTCCGTGCAGGCTGCTGTCACTGATCTGCTGATGGAAATCCAGCGCGAGAACAAGACGACGCTCCTGTTTATCTCCCACGATCTGTCAATCGTGCGGTATCTGAGCGATCGGGTAATGGTGATGTATCTCGGCCACGTGGTTGAGTTGGGCACTACCGATCAGGTCTTTAGTCCACCCTATCACCCTTACACCGAGGCGCTTTTGTCAGCGGTTCCGATTGCCGACACCTCGGTTGAGAAAAAGCACATCGTGCTTGAGGGCGATATCCCATCGGCAATGAACCCACCCAGTGGGTGCCCGTTCCAAACCCGCTGTCGGTGGAAGGATCAGGTACCAAACGGTCTGTGCGACAAAGAGGTGCCGCCGGTACGCCAGTTGGGCGATGGGCATCAGGTCAAATGCCACTTGGCCGATGACATCCTTGCGCGGATGGAGCCGGTCATTAAGATCGCTGCAGAATAAGCTAATTTCAAAGGGGCCAAGCAAAAAATTGGCCCCTTTTCAGTTAATTATCGGATGGCGTTAAACCTCATCCATACTGGCCAAGAGCGAGGCATTCCCGCCCGAAGCCGTCGTATCTACACTGATCACTTGCTCCAGCCAAAGCCAGTTTTGGAAGGTCTTATCCGTCCATAAGGGGGTAATTGGCCCCTCCAGCTTGGCCAGAGCGACTGCGATGCCTCGCCCATCTTCACCCCAATAAACCGCGCCTTCTAGATTGAGCATAGCCAATGATGTCAAATCAGCGGTGCTGCAATCCACCGCTATAGCGCCGGTGGCACGCACCTGTTTCATCTGAGCCACCAAGTCCTCAGGCGTCGGGCCAAAGCATCCAATTCGACCCCGCGGTATCAAGTGGTAACGGTTCGATTCACCAGTTGGCCCCGGCAAGCTAATTTTTCCCTTCGGGACCGACAGAACCGGGCCGCGATGAAAGCGGGCGACATAGCGCGGTCCCCCGGCCTTTGGTCCCGTCCCACTTAGCCCATGTCCACCGAAGGGCTGACTGCCGACAACAGCACCAATTTGGTTTCGGTTGACGTAAATATTGCCGGCGTGCACCTGCTGGCTGACCTCCTCTACGCGGCTATCGATACGACTATGCAGACCAAACGTCAGCCCGTAACCAGATGCGTTGATATCCGCGATCACCTGAGGCAACTGACCTGCCGCGAACGTCGCAATATGACAGACTGGCCCAAACACTTCATCCGCTAAGTCATTGATACCATTTACCCGCAAAAGCGTTGGGGCCACATGCTGCGATCCACCTTTTGGCCCCTGATGCATGATGGTGCTGTTGGCGATGTGCGCATCGATCCGGGCTTTGGCTGTTGCGTCGATGATTGGGCCAACGTCTGTCGCAAAGTCTGTCGCGTCCCCCACGATTAATGCATCCATCGCCCCGGTAAGCATTTCGATCAAAGCGGGTGCGATGTCTTCTTGGACGTAGAGCATCCGCAGCGCGGAGCATCGTTGCCCCGCTGATTGGAACGCGCTTGCCACGATATCGCGCACGGCCTGTTCCAACAGCGCGGTACTGTCCACGATCATGGCGTTCTGGCCCCCGGTTTCCGCGATTAACGGTGTACCGTGGCTAAGTGCTGCGGCCATGGTCCGGTTAATCCGTTGGGCCGTGGCAGTTGAGCCGGTGAAAGCGACAGCATTGATGCTGGCAGTGCCGGTCAAAATGGGCCCAACAATTGTGCCTTCGCCCGCAACCAATCGCAAGCATTCCGGTGGCACACCTGCGTCAATCAATAGCGATACAGCGTAGTCCGCGATCAAAGAAGTCTGTTCCGCCGGTTTGGCGAGGACCCCATTGCCTGCGGCCAAAGCGGCTGCGATCTGACCTGTAAAAATCGCCAGGGGAAAATTCCAAGGTGAGATACATGTTACAATTCCCACACTGGGCGTTTGATCTGCAAAATCAGCATAGTATCTCAGAAAATCAACGGCTTCTCGAATTTCGTTAATGCAATCGATGAGCGTCTTTCCTGCCTCGCGCATAAGCAAAGAGATCAGGTTCACCCGCTCTGCCTCATACAAATCTGCAGCCCGCAGCAACACTGCCCGCCGGTTGTCAGGGGTTACCGTCCAAGCCCTAGCCTCTGTGATCGCTTGTGCAGCCTCTTCCGATGTGGCCCATCGTGCAGTTCCCACTATGTCGTCACGCCCTGGGCTCACCACCGTTTTTGGTATACTTCCAACGGCTTGAGTAGACTGCCAAGACTTGCCCGCAATGTCCGCGAGTGCGGTTTTAAGGTCCAAGCGGATATCAGGATCGGCCCAATCAAACCCATCAGAGTTCACACGCGGCGCGAAAATTTCCCGTGGCTCAACAAGCTTACTTTGCTGTGTATCGAGAACCGCAATCGGATCGGAGACCACATCAGAAACTGGGCGGGATTCATCAACGATCTGGTTCACAAATGAAGAATTCGCGCCATTTTCCAACAGCCGCCTCACAAGATAGGCAAGCAAATCACGATGCGCACCGACGGGTGCATAGATGCGGGTTTTCGTGCCATAGGACGCGCGAAGATGATCGTGAAGCGCCTCTCCCATCCCGTGAAGTCGCTGAAACTCATAGGCTTGCGGGTCGATACTCATGTTAATGATAGCCGCTACCGTATGGGCATTATGGGTCGCAAACTGCGGGTATATGTGATCAACCATCCCCGCCAATTGATGGGCGCAGGCGATATAACTGGCATCCGTCGCGGCTTTGCGTGTGAAAACGGGGTACGAAGCTAGGCCTAGGGTCTGCGCCTGTTTGATCTCTGTATCCCAATAGGCGCCCTTGACCAAACGAACCATGATCCGCCGATCGTGTGTTTGCGCAAGCTTTGACAACCAGTCAATCACAGCCGAGGCGCGCTTGCCGTAGGCCTGAACAACGACGCCAAATCCGTCCCATCCAGCCGACTCGGGCGCGGCCAAGACAGCCTCAATCACATCTAACGACAGATCCAGACGATCTGCCTCTTCGGCATCGATATTGAGGCCGATGTTGGCGCTTGCAGCCTGTTGTGCAAGCGCTTTCACGCGGGGGACCAAGACCTCCATCACACGGTCACGGTGCAACGGCTCGTATCGCTCAAACAGCGCAGATAGTTTGATCGAGATACCGGGCCGTGTGCGGATATCGCCGCCTTTGATGGCTGCCATTGCATCAATAGCGCTAGCGTAGGCTGCCATATAGCGACGGGCATCGGCATCTGTGCGCGCCGCTTCACCCAGCATGTCATAGCTGTAGCTATCGCCGCGGTCTTCGCGGGCCTTGGCGCGCGCCATGGCTGATTGAATCGTCTCGCCCAATACAAACTGGCGACCCATCTCTTTCATCGCGCTGCGCACAGCTTTGCGAATAACCGGCTCTCCCATCCGCTTGATTGCATTACGTAACACATGCGCAACAGACCGGTCGGTATCCAACACCTTGCCTGTCAAGAACAGCGCCCAAGTCGAGGCGTTCACCAAGGGAGAATGCGCAGCACCTAAGTGTTTTCCCCAATCGGAGGGGGCGATTTTGTCCTCAATAAGCGTGTCCATGGTGTCGGCGTCAGGTACGCGCAACAGGGCCTCCGCGAGGCACATCAACGCAACACCTTCCTCCGTATTAAGGCTGTATTCAGCCAGAAACACTTCCATCAGTGCGGGGCGAGCATCCTTGCGAAGGTGGTCAACAAATGAGGTGGCAACCTCCTCAATTTGGGCACGTGCAGTAGCATCAGGGAGGAAAACAGCAAGGTGATCAAGTACCTCTGCCTCAGACGCATATGTCTTTGCACGGATTATTTGGCGGATTGTGTTTGTGTCGCTCATAATGGAGGCCTCCCAGTTTCATGGCCAGAATAGAACTCTTCACAAAGCGACTTTTCCCTAATATCCACACGTTAACCATCATACTTCCTGAATTTATGTGAAGATTTGGTATATTTGCGAATGAAAGCGACGTCATGAACCTCTTATCGTCTTTGGACACCTTCGATCATGCCATTCTTAGAGCAGTCACTGAGGACGGGCGCATCACGCTTAAGGATTTATCAGAGAGGATCGGGCTATCAAAAACGCCCTGTCAGGCAAGGTTAAAACGGCTCGAAAAATTGGGTGTGATCCGCGGCTACCGTGCAATCCTTGACCCTATCAAGCTTGGACAGGCGCATGTGGCCTTCGTTGAAATCCAACTAAAGGATACGCGCGCGCGTGCCCTTGATGAATTCAATCGAGCGGTACAAAAGCACCCTGAGATTGAGCAGTGTCACATGATCGCTGGCAACTTTGACTACATGCTAAAAGTCAGGACGACCGATATTGTAGCCTACCGGACGTTTCTTGGAGAAACGCTAAGCACTTTGCCACATGTGGCGCATTCATCCACACATGTGAGCATGGAGAGTGTTAAGGAAGATAGATTTTACGATTAAAACCAACCAGATACAGGTCGAAATTTATTCCGCAGCGTTTGCTGTAGCATCAATTTCCGCGGCCTTTTTCTCGACCTGTTCAACGATGTGATCCACCATTTGTGCGTTGTCGAGCTTGTGACTTTGGGCGCCAGCCAGATACACCATGCCGGACCCGTTGCCCCCACCGGTAAACCCAACGTCAGTCATCAGGGCCTCGCCTGGGCCATTCACCACGCAGCCGATAATCGAAAGTGACATTGGCGTTTTGATATGGGCCAGCCGATCTTCGAGCGTCTCAACGGTTTTGATCACGTCAAACCCCTGCCGAGCGCAGGATGGGCAGGAAATGATGTTAACGCCACGGTGGCGCAGCCCGAGAGACTTTAGGATTTCGTAACCAACCTTAACCTCTTCGACTGGATCAGCGGACAGAGAGACACGGATCGTGTCGCCAATGCCCATCCAGAGCAAATTGCCGAGGCCAATGGCCGATTTGATTGTCCCGGACGTCAGGCCACCAGCCTCAGTGATGCCGAGGTGAATCGGTGCGTCAGTCGCTTCCGCAAGGCCCTGATAGGCCGCGGCGGCCATAAACACATCCGAAGCTTTGCAGCTGATCTTGAACTCATGAAAGTCGTTGTCTTGCAGGATACGGATGTGATCCAACCCGCTTTCAATCATAGCATCCGGGCAAGGTTCACCATATTTTTCAAGTAGATGCTTCTCAAGCGAACCTGCGTTAACCCCAATCCGTATAGAGCAATTGTGGTCGCGCGCAGCCTTGATGACTTCTTTTACGCGTGTAGAGTCGCCGATATTCCCGGGGTTAATCCGCAAACACGCAGCCCCGGCTTCGGCAGCCTCAATCCCACGTTTGTAGTGAAAGTGAATGTCCGCCACGATTGGCACCGGACTTTCCGCGACGATTTCCTTCAGCGCCTTAGAGCTGGCCTGATCAGGAACCGACACCCGCACAATGTCTGCGCCAGCGTCCGCACAGGCCAAGACTTGCTTGATCGTCGCTGAGGCATCGGTCGTTAACGTATTAGTCATGGTTTGTACGGTAATCGGGGCATCACCCCCTACCGGTACGGATCCAACCATGATCTGCCGGCTTTTGCGCCGGTCAATCTGACGCCAAGGGCGAATGGAATGAAGTGACATGGCGCGGAACCTTCTTGGCATTCTGAATTGTTGGGAATGTAAACCTGTCAACTTCGCCTGACAATGCGCCCTAACGATTTATTCAGGGCAAGTCGCGATAAAGGTGCATTATTCAGTCGGCACAATATCCGCAGTCGGCACGATCAATGCAGCCACAACCGTAGCCAAATCGCGATCCGCCTCAGGATCGGCGACCGAGTAACTCGCAACGACACTAGTCGGCGCAAGCTCTATGCCGCGCGACACAGAGGTCCCCTGCCCGACGGGGCCGTAAGTCTCGCCGTTGAGGCGAAAATACACCGAGCCACTGTTGCCCGCATGAAGTGACGAAGTCAGTTCATCGCGCGGGATCGTATAGCTATCTCCGGCGTTGAGAATTTGCTCAAAAAGAACAGAGCCATCACCAGCCGACACACGAACCCAAGCCGGGCGCACCGCAAAAAGAACCACTTCATCTTGTGGCTTTTCAGTAACTTGGGGCATCTGAGGTTCCGGCTCTTCGACGAACATCGGCACAGATACAGAAGCGATTTGAGCACCGAGCGTTGGTGTTGCCGAGCGCGTAATAAGATCTGGCGCATCGGGCCCCGCTAATGCCCCAATCGCACCGGGTCGAATAGTTGAAATCGGCGCGTCACGGGCAACCAAAACAGGCACATCCAATGGGTCGGGCCGGTAAAGACGATCAAGCGCCTCAACCGATGGCGCTTGGCGCCCCACAGCCGCAATGGGGGCAACCGTCGCAATCGCACCGGCCAATGGGTCAACCAGTTGTGCAATAACATCAGGGGCTTGCTCAACCGGTGCGACTTGAACACGCTGAATTTCCTGAAACACGGACCAGCCGCCAAAGCCAATGCCCGCCATCAAAAGCGTCAATACCGCGACCGATCCCAAGGCACCGGGATCAACGCTGCCAAATGCGGGGCCAGAGTGTTGCACAAACGGACGATTGGCACGCGCCATGACGTCGGCCGAATTGCCAGTGACCGGTGCATTCACTGCCGGCTTTGCCCGTTTTTCACCGTTCAGCTGGGATGCGGCACCGTGTATGCCCTCAAATCCGCTCTCAACGCAGAAACGCGCGAAGGTTTCTTCGGGCTCCATGCCGAGATAACGTGCATAGGACCGGACGTAGCCCGCAATAAAGCCGGGAGTCTCGAATGCAGATGTATCGCAGTCTTCAATCGCCGCAATGTAGGTGGCTTTGATCCGCAGATCACGCTGCACTTCGAGCAAGGATTTACCGAGCGTGGCGCGTTCCCCGCGCATGACATCCCCAAGACGCAGCTCAAAGCTGTCAAAGCCGCGTTGCGGCACCGTCTCTTCGGTCGTGCTAGAGTCGAAATATCGGCCGAACACCGCGACGCCTCACCGTTTTTGCCTACTCGATACGCGCCGTGGGAATGAATCATTCCCCTGACGTCTTCCAATCATCGTAGCAGGTTAATGGGCGCAATGCACCTATTCTGATTTAGCCGGTCATCTCGGCACGATTCAGCGCACAATGAGACCAAAGGCTATCCATCGCATGTACCAAATCGTCGATCATATCGGGCGTGTGCACGGGCGATGGGGTGAACCGAAGCCTCTCGGTGCCGCGTGGCACCGTGGGGAAATTGATCGGCTGCACATAGACACCGTGATCAGACAAAAGCCTGTCGGAAATCATTTTGCATTTCACCGGATCGCCCACATGAACAGGCACAATGTGACTGCCATGATCGATGATCGGCAGACCCAATCCGCGCAAGCGCATTTTCAAGATGCGCGCATGATCTTGCTGCATGTCGCGCAGCTTTTGCTCTGTCTTCAGCACCTTAACGGATGCCGCTGCACCTGCGGCCACCGCGGGTGGCAGCGATGTGGTAAAGATAAACCCGGGCGCATAGGACCGCACTGCATCGGCCATCCGCGCGCTTGTGGCGATATACCCCCCCATGACGCCATAGGCCTTGGCTAGTGTCCCGTTGATGATATCAATCCGGTCCATCAAGCCATCACGTTCGGCGACACCCGCGCCGCGTGGACCGTACATTCCAACGGCATGGACCTCATCAATATAGGTCAGCGCGTTGAATTCATCTGCAATGTCGCAAATTTCTTTTATGAGACCAAAGTCACCATCCATGGAGTAGATTGACTCGAATGCGATCAACTTTGGTAAAGCCGGGTCATCGGCGGCCAACAATTCGCGCAAGTGTACCAAATCGTTATGCCTAAAGATCCGTTTGGCCCCACCATTACGGCGGACGCCCTCAATCATCGACGCGTGGTTCAATGCGTCGGAATAAATGATCAAACCGGGCAGTAATTTCGGCAAAGTGCTCAACGTGGCATCGTTCGCAATATAGGCAGAGGTAAACAACAGAGCAGCTTCCTTGCCGTGCAGATCGGCGACCTCGGCCTCTAGTGCGTTGTGATAAACGGTCGTGCCAGAAATGTTCCGCGTGCCACCCGAGCCCGCTCCGGTCGCGTCCAACGCTTCTTTCATCGCCTCTAGAACAGCGGGATGTTGGCCCATGCCAAGATAGTCATTGCCACACCAGACGGTGATGTCCTGCTCAGACCCGTCGGGGCGCGTCCAGACCGCGTGAGGAAACTGCCCACGACGCCGTTCAATATCGATGAACGTGCGGTAGCGCCCTTCGGCGTGCAGGGTCTCGATCGCTTGGTCGACTGCTTTGTCGTAGTTCATCCTGCTCTCCGTGTGTCTTAGCCGCCTGCCCTAGGCACCATAACTTTCGTGCATAAGTAGAGTTATGCCCGACCTCCAACGAGGTTACAAAAGGTCGCGCATCGTGTTCTTTGCGGCGACTTAGTCCCGCACCACTACTTTGCAATCCTCGGCGTCACACGCCTGCAAAGCTGACGCATCGTCCGGTCCCCACCCCCAAAGGCCGCTTTGGGCTGAAATGGCGAAGGATCGTGCCCCTTTTGCCTTGCGGTAATTGGCATCAAATTCAGCCGTAGCGCCCATGCTCAACTGCAACGTGCGTCCTGCCCGGTACCGTTTTGGCAAGATATCCGCCGCAATTACACAGGCCGCTGCGCCCTCGCGACGTTTGCTATTACAATCCGCCAAGGCCAATCCGCGCGCGACCTCAACACTGTGATGGTTGGCAGCTGCAACTGTGGCCTCTGACAGCAATCCTTCGTCGGGCGAATATGCGATGGCACCATAGTATTGTTGCGTTGGCCCAATGCTTTGCACGATATCCCGGTCGCTTTGCGATAACTGGATTGTTGTTGACACCTCAGCCACAGCCCCACGTGTGCCAAACAACATGCGCCACGCGTCTTTGGCACCGGGCAGTTCGTTTGCGGCGATGGCGGGCATCGCCCCGCCCCACGTCAAAGCCCCCACCAAGCCCAATGCAATCATGTTGTGCATCTCGCACTCTCCCATCGATTTAAAGCGCTTCTAACCTGCCAACTCCAAACGTTCCAGTCTGGACACCCTTATCCGCACTTGGCACTGTGCAAAAAAATCCCGGAGCCTGATTATGACCCTTGATGCCACGCTTGCCCGCGTTGATGCCGACCTTGAGCCGGCTCTGGAGCGGCTGATGACGCTGCTGCGCATTCCCTCGATCTCAACCGATCCCGCCTTTGCCCAGGATTGTCAGGCGGCGGCGGATCATCTTGTTGGTGTGCTAGAGGATTTGGGCATCACGGCAAAAGCGCACACCACGCCGGGGCATCCGATGGTCGTTGGCCACAGTGATGGGCCCGGCCCGCACCTGCTGTTTTATGGCCACTACGACGTGCAACCTGTTGATCCGGTTAACCTATGGCACCGGGACCCCTTCGACCCCGCAATTGAAGACACCGCAAAGGGCCAAGTTATTCGCGGCCGCGGAGCGGCGGACGACAAGGGGCAGTTGATGACCTTTCTGGAGGCGTTGCGCGCCATAAAGGCCGAAACCGGTGCGCTGCCGTGCAAGTTGACCGTGCTGTTCGAGGGGGAGGAAGAGTCCGGCTCACCCTCACTTGTGCCGTTCATGAAGGAACACGCAGACGCACTACAGGCCGACATCGCCGTGATTTGCGACACCGGGCTTTATGGCCACGACACGCCCGCGATTATTACGATGCTACGTGGTTTGTTGGGCGAAGAGCTAACGATCACCGGGCCGAAACTTGACCTGCATTCTGGCATGTACGGTGGCATCGCCATGAACCCAGCTCGTGTTTTGGTCGATATTTTGTCAAACCTGCATGATGATAACGGCACCGTGCAAGTCCCCGGTTTTTATGACAACATCCCGGAGGTTCCCGAGGATGTGCAAGCGCAGTGGGACGCTCTTGGCTTTGATCCTACGGCGTTCTTGGGGGATGTGGGCCTGTCGGTTCCAGCTGGTGAACAGGATCGTAAGCCACTGCAAATGATCTGGTCCCGCCCTACCGCCGAGATTAACGGCATGACATCCGGCTACACTGGCGATGGCTTCAAAACAGTGCTGCCCTCAATCGCATCGGCAAAGGTCTCATTTCGCATGGTTGCGGGCCAAGACCCTGATGCCATTCGGATCGCATTCCGTGATTGGGTCCGGGCGCAACTACCAAAGGATTGTTCGGTCGAATTCAAATCGCACGGTGCGTCTCCTGCCTCGAGCATGGACCTCAATCACCCCGTGTTTGACGCAGCCCGCCGTGGACTGAGCAAAGAGTGGCCCAATCCGGCGGCTTTTGTTGGTGCGGGCGGATCGATCCCAATTGCAGGCTACTTCCAAGATATCCCCGACCTGCAAAGCTTGCTTGTTGGCTTTTCGCGTGCTGATGACGGGCTGCATTCTCCGAATGAGAAATACGACGTAGAAAGCTTTTACAAGGGCACGCGCAGCTGGGTCAGAATTCTTCATGAAATCACCGAAATGTAAGCGCTTGCATAAGCATGAAAGCGCACATCATTGAGTCGTCATCATTTCCGTTTTGATTGATTTTTGAGACCAAGAGTCTCAGAAAAATTTCACTACGGGGTTGGCGGCTATCACCAATAAATAACGTTCCGCCCATATAAACATCAATAAAACAACGAATTGAGGGCGGATCGTCCGTTGAACGATATTTCAAACTTTCTTTCTGGCCTTATCCGCTTATTGAATTTGGCCCTAACGCCGCGACAAAACCACGTCTAATCACAGACCATAACGGGATTTATGGGGGGCAAGTGCCGGTGTGCTGGCCTCCTCAGTTCATGGAGAGCCCTCATCATGCAGATGACCACCGAAGAAGCCTTCGTAAAAACACTACAAGCCCACGGCATCCAGCATGCCTTTGGGATTATCGGTTCGGCTATGATGCCGATCTCCGACATCTTCCCTACAGCCGGGATCACCTTCTGGGATTGTGCCCACGAAGGCTCCGCCGGCATGATGGCCGACGGTTACACCCGCGCCACCGGCGAGATGTCGATGATGATCGCGCAAAACGGTCCCGGCATCACAAACTTTGTGACGGCTGTGAAAACCGCCTATTGGAACCACACCCCGCTTTTGCTGGTGACCCCACAGGCCGCTAACAAAACAATCGGTCAGGGTGGCTTCCAAGAAGTTGAGCAGATGAAACTGTTCGAAGACATGGTCGCCTACCAAGAAGAAGTCCGTGACCCATCCCGCGTGGCAGAAGTGCTGACCCGCGTCATCGCCAAGGCAAAGCGTTTGTCCGGTCCGGCACAGATCAACATCCCGCGCGATTTCTGGACCCAAGTCGTCGACATCGAAATCCCCGAGCCTATCGAATTCGAAGCGTCCCCCGGTGGTGAGAATTCGGTCAAAGCCGCAGCGGATCTTTTGTCCAACGCCAAAAACCCAGTCATCCTGAACGGCGCAGGCGTTGTCCTGTCCAAGGGCGGCATCGCGGCCTCCATGGCGCTGGCTGAAAAACTGGATGCACCCGTGTGTGTCGGCTACCAGCACAACGACGCTTTCCCAGGCTCGCACCCCTTGTTCGCAGGTCCTTTGGGTTACAACGGCTCCAAAGCTGGTATGCAGCTGATCAAAGACGCGGACGTTGTGCTGTGCCTCGGTACGCGCCTTAACCCGTTCTCGACCCTGCCCGGCTACGGCATGGAGTACTGGCCCGCTGATGCAAAAATCATCCAAGTCGACATCAACCCCGACCGCATCGGCCTGACCAAAAAGGTCACCGTCGGCATCGTGGGTGACGCGGCCAAGATTGCCAGCGGTATCCTGAACAACCTCGCAGAGGATGCCGGTGACGCAGGTCGCGCCGATCGCAAGGCACACATCGCTCAGACCAAATCCGCATGGAAGCAAGAGCTTTCCTCGCTGGATCACGAGCAGGACGATCCCGGCACCAGCTGGAACGAGCGCGCTCGTGAAGCTCGCCCCGATTGGATGTCGCCCCGTCAAGCATGGCGCGCGATCCAAGCCGCGCTGCCCCGTGAGGCAATCATCTCGTCCGACATCGGCAACAACTGCGCCATCGGCAACGCTTATCCTGACTTTGACGAGGGTCGCAAATACCTCGCGCCCGGTCTGTTCGGCCCCTGCGGTTACGGTTTGCCCGCCATTGTTGGTGCGAAAATCGGCCAACCAAACGTTCCGGTCGTCGGCTTTGCCGGTGACGGCGCCTTTGGTATCGCGGTGAACGAACTGACAGCCATCGGTCGGGACGAATGGCCAGCTGTGACGCAGATTGTTTTCCGCAACTACCAGTGGGGCGCAGAAAAGCGGAACTCTACCCTGTGGTTCGATGACAACTTCGTCGGCACCGAGTTGGACATGAAAGTGTCTTATGCCGGTATCGCGCAGGCCTGTGGTCTGATCGGTGTCCAAGCCAAGTCCATGGATGAGCTGACTGACATCTTGAACCAAGCGATCAAGGATCAGATGGAAAACAACCGCACCACGGTTATCGAAGTGATCCTCAACCAAGAACTGGGTGAGCCCTTCCGCCGTGACGCGATGAAAAAGCCTGTGCGCGTGGCCGGTGTGACCGCCGCTGACATGGCTGCCGAGTGAGCGTTCTCTCGGACACTAAAATGGGGGCGGCGGATATTCCGGCGCCCCTCATTGCTTTGCGGACCCGTGCTGCAAAGTTGCAGAAGCATATCGTTTTGTCGGAGGGCACGGACCCGCGTGTGTTGGATGCCGCGGCACAGGCCACCAAGACCAAGCTTGCCCGTATTTCTATTGTGGCACCGGCTGGCACCGCAGCCCCTGATGGGGTGGCCGTCCATGACCCCGCTACATCACCGCACCGTCCCGCGCTGATCGCAGCCTTTCTAGAGGCGCGAGCCAAGAAATCCCCCACCCAAGAGCAGGCTGAGACCGCGATCAATGATCCGCTGGTTTTCGCCGCATTGATGGTGCGTGCAGGGCTGGCGGATGGCACCATCGGTGGTGCGACCCACACAACCTCTGACACTGTGCGCGCGGCCCTTCAAATGATCGGCAAGGGCCCCGGCGCTGGCATGGTGTCTAGCTTTTTCGTTATGGTGATGCCCGAACACCACCCAACGCGCCCCGAACAGGGCGTTGTCTTTTCCGACTGTGCATTGGTGATTGAGCCCTCCGCCCAAGAGCTTGGGATGATTGCAGTGCAGGCCGCCGGTTCGGCCCAGCAATTGTTGGGCGTTGATCCACAGGTCGCGATGCTAAGCTTTTCGACCAAGGGGTCCGCACAGCATCCCAATGTTACCAAGATGGCAGAGGCGACAGAGCACGCCAAAGCCGCTGGCCTGTCGGTCGATGGGGAGCTGCAATTCGATGCGGCCTTTGTGCCAGAGGTCGCCGCAAGCAAGGCACCCGGCAGCGCGATTGCAGGGCATGCGAACGTCTTTGTTTTTCCGAACATCGAGGCGGGCAATATCGGCTACAAAATCGCACAGCGGATCGGTGGCGCAAGCGCGATAGGTCCAATTTTGCAGGGCCTCGCCGCACCGGCCAATGATCTCAGCCGAGGCTGTAGCGCCGAAGACATCCTCGACATGATCGCCGTCACCGCCGTGCAAGCGGACGCAACGTGACCAGTCATACACATCATATGCAGGGCATTGCGTGGCACGCGCCATTGCCCACTCAACAACAAATACCCGCGGGCCGTGGCCTTGTGGGGTTCTATCTGCTCTCGTGAGAGCCGCGGACTTTTGAAGGAGGGCGCCAGATGACATTCCAGCAACCTAAACTTGAGACATCGCCCAAGGTGTCGGACGAAATCCGCAAGACCACATGTTACATGTGCGCCTGTCGCTGCGGGATCAATGTCCACATGAAGGACGGAAAAGTCGCCTACATTGAGGGCAACCGGGATCACCCTGTGAACAAGGGCGTTCTGTGCGCCAAGGGTTCAGCTGGGATCATGCAACACAACGCGCCCTCGCGTTTGCGGGCGCCGTTGAAGCGCGTCGGTCCCCGTGGTTCGGGCGAGTTTGAGGAAATCAGCTGGGACGAGGCCTATGATTTGGCCGCTTCTTGGCTTGAGCCAATCCGCCGCGACGATCCATCCAAGCTGGCGTTCTTTACGGGCCGCGACCAATCCCAAAGCTTTACCTCCATGTGGGCACAAAGCTTTGGCACACCGAACTACGCCGCCCACGGTGGCTTTTGTTCGGTGAATATGGCGGCGGCCGGCATTTACACGATGGGCGGCGCATTCTGGGAATTTGGCCAGCCCGACTGGGACCGTACCAAACTGTTCATGCTGTTCGGCGTTGCCGAGGACCACGACAGCAACCCAATCAAAATGGGTCTGGGTAAGCTGAAAAAGCGCGGCGCACGTGTGATCGGCGTCAACCCGATCCGTTCTGGCTATAACGCTGTCGCGGACGATTGGGTGGGCATTACCCCCGGCACTGATGGCCTGTTTATCCTGAGCCTTGTGCACTGCCTGATGTCTGCGGGCAAAATTGACCTGAAATATCTACGCGACCTGACAGATGCCCCGGTTCTGATCAACGCTGATGAGAACTCACCTGAATTTGGGCTGGCTCTACGCGATGATGATGGACATCAGCTGGTCTGGTGCCGTGATCAGCAAAAACCACGCTGTTTCGATGCGCCCGACGTACACCCCGATTTGGCCGGCACATGGGAAGTGGATGGTGTCACACACCGCACTGTGTTCCATCACATGACCGAGCGGTACCTAAGCAAAGAATACGCGCCCGAAACGGTGTCCGAGACCGTCGGAATTTCGGCCAACCGTATCCGTGCCATCGCTGCTGAAATTGCGCGGGTGGCATTTGATGAGGCGTTTGAGCTGCCCATCGAATGGACCGATTTCCGCGGTCGCACACACAAAACTATGCAAGGTCGCCCCGTCAGCTTTCACGCGATGCGCGGGATTTCGGCGCACGCCAATGGTTTTCAGACCTGTCGCGCGCTGCATATGCTGCAAATCATCCTGGGTACGGTCGAAGTGCCCGGCGGCTTCCGGTTCAAACCACCCTACCCCAAGCCAGCCACCGCGCACCCCAAGCCGCATTGCAAGGTCACGCCCGGCGCGCCGCTTGACGGCCCGCACCTCGGGTTTGTGCACGGGCCCGATGATCTGGCGCTCAAGGACGATGGCAGCCCCGCGCGTATCGACAAAGCGTTCACATGGGAAAACCCGATGTCGGCCCACGGGCTGATGCACATGGTGATTTCTAACGCCCACGCAGGTGATCCCTACAAAATCGACACGCTGTTCATGTACATGGCCAACATGTCTTGGAACTCATCCATGAACACCGGCGGCGTCATGGAAATGCTGACCGACAAGGATGAAAACGGCGATTACGTGATCCCGCACATCATCTATTCCGATGCATACTCGTCGGAAATGGTGGCGTTTTCAGATTTGATCCTGCCTGACACCACGTATCTTGAACGGCACGATTGTATCTCAACCCTCGACCGCCCGATCTGTGAGGCTGAAGGCGCGGCTGACGCCATCCGTTGGCCCGTGGTTGAGCCGGACCGCGATGTGCGCGGTTTTCAAACCGCGCTGATCCAACTGGGGGCCAAGATGAACCTGCCAGGGTTCGTGAACGACGACGGCACCGCCAAGTATGAGGATTACGCCGACTATATCGTTAACCACCAACGCCGCCCCGGTGTCGGGCCCCTGATCGGGTTCCGTGGTGAAGATGGCACCAAAACCGGCCGTGGTGAGGTCAACCCAAACCAGATGCAGGATTACATCGACAACGGTGGTTTCTATCTAGCGCACGTGCCTGAGGACGCGCAGTTCTATAAGCCTTGGAACAAGGCCTATCAGGATTGGGCGGTTGAGATGTCGTTCTATGACAAGCCCCAACCCTATATCTTTACGCTCTGGTGTGAGCCAATGCGCAAATTCCAACTGGCCGCCGAAGGCCACGGAGAACGTCAGCCCCCCGAGCATCTGCGCCAGCGCATCAAGGACCGGATGGACCCGCTACCTCTATGGTACCCCAGCACGGACCAGCACGAAGGCTTTACGGTCAATGCCCTGACCCAACGCCCGATGGCGATGTATCACAGCTGGGGTTCACAAAACGCGTGGCTGCGCCAAATTCATGGCCACAACCCCCTCTATGTGCCGACCAAAATCTGGGAAGCACAGCGCTTTGCCGAGGGCGATTGGGCCCGGGTTACCTCCCCCCATGGTGAGATTACGGTTCCCGTCGCGCATATGGCCGCGTTGAACGAAAACACGATCTGGACATGGAACGCAATCGGCAAGCGCAAGGGCGCTTGGGCGTTGTCAGAAGACGCGCCAGAGGTGAAGAAAGGATTCTTGCTCAATCACTTGATCCACGAATTGCACCCACCCAAGGGTGACGGCATGCGGTGGGCCAACTCGGACCCGATCACCGGCCAGGCCGCGTGGTTCGACCTTAAGGTCAAGATCGAGAAATGTGCCGCCCCGGCGGAAAGTCAGCCCAACTATCCGGCGCAGAAATCACCGGTGCCAAAAGCACCCGCCAATCAGGCATGGAAGGTCGGATCGTGACCCCCAAACGTACGCTTCTTCTTATCGCGGCCTTTGTCGCGTTCATGCTTGGCAGTTTCATCTGGTACATCGCCACTTGGGACGCTGAGAAACGCGCACCTATGGGCAAAGTCCCGAACACACTCTCACCGACAGGAGCCACATCATGACCGCCCTGCCCGAAACAACTCAGACCAAGCTTGGCCTTGTGATCGACCTAGACACATGTGTGGGCTGCCACGCGTGCGTCGTGTCATGCAAAGGTTGGAACACCGAAAACTATGGAGCGCCTTTGTCGGACATGGACCCTTACGGCCAAGCCGAAGGCACGTTCCTGAACCGCGTCCATAGCTATGAGGTCGTGCCTGACCTGGGCACGGCCCAAACCGTGCACTTCCCCAAATCGTGCCTGCACTGCGAAGACGCCCCTTGTGTCACTGTGTGCCCGACTGGGGCCAGCTACAAACGGGCCGAGGACGGCATCGTTTTGGTCAATGAAGACGCCTGCATGGGTTGCGGCCTATGCGCATGGGCCTGCCCCTACGGCGCGCGTGAGCTAGACCAAGCCGCAGGTGTCATGAAGAAGTGTACGCTTTGCGTTGACCGGATTTACAACGAGAACCTCCCCGAGGAAGATCGTGAACCCGCCTGTGTACGGACCTGTCCCGCTGGCGCGCGCCACTTTGGTGATTTGGGTGATCCCGACAGCGATGTCAGTCAACTGGTGGCGGAACGTGGCGGAATCGATCTGATGCCCGAACAAGGCACCAAACCCACCAACAAATACCTGCCGCCCCGGCCCAAAGACACGCTCGATACGGATATCGACGTGCTTGGTCCGCTGTTGGCACCCGTGGCCGAACAGCCCAAGGGCTTCCTTGGCTGGCTTGATCGCGCTTTGGAGAAACTCTGATGCATCCTGCTCCTTCTGTTATCCTGTTTTCTGTCCTGTCGGGCGCTGGCTTTGGGCTGTTGACGCTCTTGGGCTTTGGTGTGCGCGCCACATCGCAAGGCTTGCCTGCATTTGTGTTCTTTGCCGTGGGCTTTGTGTTGGCTGTGGGCGGGTTGCTTTCCGCCACACTCCACCTCGCTAACCCCAAAAACGCAAAATACAGTTTCTCGCAGTGGCGCACTTCGTGGCTCTCGCGTGAGGGGATATCGGCCGTCACCGCTCTTAGCCTGATGGGGCTCTATGCCGGGCTGATCATCTTCTTTGACATCCGCGTGGCGCCTTTGGGTTATGTCGCTGGTGCGCTGTGTCTGTTTACCGTTTTCACCACCGCGATGATCTACACTCAGATCAAGGCCGTGCCCCGCTGGCACCAACCCCTTGCGACACCGGCCCTGTTCCTCAGCTACGCTCTCACGGGTGGCGCGCTTTTGGCGGGCGCTGTGGCACATGCGGGCTTCTTGTTCCTGCTGACGGCGCTGATCCAGCTGTGGCATTGGAATGGTGGCGACAAAGCGTTCCGCAACGCGGGCAGCAATATGAACACGGCCACGGGGCTTAAGGGTGCGGTGCGCCAGTTTGAGTCTCCGCACACCGGCGACAACTATTTGCTCAAAGAAATGGTGTATGTGGTCGGGCGCAAACATGCGTTCAAACTACGGATCATCGCGCTGTTGTTCGCGGCGCTGATCCCCAGCTTTATGATGTTGGGTGAGGTCAAGCATCTTGGCGCATTGATCGCCGTCGCACTGTATTTCACAGGCACCTTCGCATCGCGTTGGCTGTTCTTTGCAGAGGCCGAGCATGTCGTCGGCCTATACTACGGCAAGCGTTAATCAGATATCCGGGTCGCGGTTCCCTGCGGGAGGTCGCGGCCCAACCACTACCGAGACGAACGGACCAAAACACGGTCCAACGCGTTCAAAAACGCCGACCGGTCCCGATCTGAGAACGGCTTAGATCCACCCGCTGTCAAACCCTCTAGCCCCGCACGCACATCCGCCATAATCGCCCGCGTAGCGACCGCCGACCCGATTGAGGCTGAGGTGAATTCCGACCCTTTCGGATCAAGGGCTGCGGCCTCTTTGGCCAAGACCCGCTCTGCCAGCAGAATATCACTTGTGATGACGACGTCCGTTGGGGTGCACATCTCCACCAGTTTATCGTCGGCGGCATCAAACCCATCGCTGACCACCAGTTGTGACAGCAGCGCGTGCGCAGGCAATCGCAGATAGCTGTTCGAGACCAGTACAACCGGCACGTTTGTGCGGTAAGCGACCTTATAAATCTCAGGTTTTACCGGGCAGGCATCTGCGTCCACCAAAATCCGTCTCATGCAAACGCCTCCACGTCGAACGGCACATCGCGCGTGCCGCCGTCTTCATAGGTGATGTGCAACCCGCGCGCGAGGGCGACTTGCGCGATTGGCCGCGCCCCCTTTAGCCGCAGGATCGCATGGCGAATGGCGCGCTGACCGCCTAAGCGTAGCGCTGATGGAACACCCTCAGCGGTGACCCGATTTTCGCGCAATGCCGCACCAAAGCCAGCGCCACCCGCAGTGCATCCGTCCTCTATACCCAACACGCCACGATGCCTTCCGTTCCACGGCGCGTAATCGCGCCCGCCGTTCGACACCCACAGCATTGTCACCGGCAATTCTTCGCAGCGTTTGAGGCAGAGGATCGTGTCCTCCTCTGCGGTGCGATGAACGGCGGTCCAGCCCAAACCACTGTGCGCCGCCTCAATCATCGTCAGAAAGTCTTCGCAGGCCATGTCGTGGGGATAGTCCCGTAGGTCGACAGTGCCACTTGGCCCCTCGATCGTCCAACCGGTGAACCGCTGTCCGCTTTGCCAGTACTGTTTTCCGGGTTCTAGGGGCGAAGCCTCGGTCAGGATCGCACGTTTGGGCGCACACCGGACAAAGCCGCCTTCGGCCATATGGATCATCGGGTGGTGCGCGAGGGTAATTTCGCCCGCACCGCCTGAAATAATATGGTGTTGATAAATCGCAGGCTCATCATCACGGACCCAAATGTGGCCATCAATCCGCGTGCCACTGACGGATTTCGCCAGTCGCCAGTACAAGGACTGAGCGGTTTGCCGTTTGGTAATCCAGCGGGTGTTTGCAGGTGCACCGTGGGGCGGCCCACCGCTGACATCATCCATCCCAAAGGGCGCCGCCAAGAAACTGCCGCCTAAACGGCGATCCACGGGCGGGATCGATGGGTCGGCCTGCACGTCGAGCGCATCACGCCACGGCGCCGCATGCAGCACATCGGCCCCACCAATCACCAGCCGTGGCATGTGGCCCACTGCGGGCTCTAACTCTGCCCAGATGCCCCGGGCAGAAATCTCAATCCTCACGGCAGGTGCCGCGTGGCCCGCACCGCCGAGGCCAAAAGACAAGCATCAGACCCAACGCCAAGGAACCGCACGCCTTTGTCCCGGTAGGCTGCACACACATCCCGGTCAAGTGAGATTATGCCCGGCACTTTTCCGGCCTCAACGATTGTAGCGATAGCCCGGTCAATGGCATCAAGCACCGATTGGTTGTTCAAATCCGCGATGTATCCCATGTCCGCGGCCAAATCTGTGGGGCCGATGAACACTACGTCGACGCCCTCTACGGCGCAAATCTCGGGCAGTGCATTTAGGGCCGCGCGGCTTTCAACTTGGACAATCAGACACATCTCTGCGTCGGCGGTTTGTGCATAATCCGCTACCGCCCCAAAGCCGGATGCCCGCGCCACCGTCGCGCCAAACCCACGCACACCATGCGGCGGATAGCGTACGGCTCGCACCAACGCCTCGGCCTGCGCCGCACTTTCGACCATCGGGACCATCACCGACCGTACCCCAAGATCGAGAACCTGTTTAAGCATCCAATCCTCGGCTGCCGGCACCCGCACCACTGCCTCTGCGCCTGTCCCGGCCAGCGCCATAACCTGCGCTTGGATCGCCGCAAGGTCATAAGGCCCGTGTTCAGCATCAATGAGGCACCAATCATAGCCTGCGTTACCGGCGACTTCCGCGCTGATCGCACTTCCCAAGTTGAGCCACAGCCCTACCTGACAATCGTCGCCCTGCAGTGCGGCTTTCAATTCGTTTGGTGCAACTGGCATGCACGCCTCCCTCGTTTTGGTTTTTCTGCATCGGGCCGTATTTTGCCCAAAGGTGCAAGGGGCGTTGAACGATAACAATCAGACCTGCCGCCCGGGAGGTCATCCGCCAAAAACGAGCAAGCAAAATCGTGTTAATTTCACGCAACCCCAAGATTTGAGAAACTTTCGGCAAGTTTTTAATGCCATAATGGACATTTTATTCAAAAAATTGCGTATTGACCGGCGGTTTGCCCTTGTCTACGGTCTCAGCACGTGAAATTGGAGACACTGAGAAATGGCAACGCTTCTCGTAATTGTAGGCAACAGGCGCATGGGCTGAGCAATCAGCAACCATTCCGGTACCCATGCGCCCCCGAAGTTACCTTCGGGGGTTTTTTGTTGCCCCAACCGCGAGACAGCGCAGAGCAAGAGAGAGATGAGACTATGGCGAACATGACGGGCGCACAGATGGTGGTTAAAGCCTTGAAAGATCAGGGCGTTGAGGTGATTTTTGGCTACCCCGGTGGTGCCGTGCTGCCGATTTATGACGAAATCTTTCAGCAAAACGACATCCGCCACATTCTCGTGCGCCACGAGCAAGCCGCCGTGCACGCCGCCGAAGGATATGCGCGTTCAACCGGCAAGCCCGGTGTCGCCCTTGTGACCTCTGGCCCCGGCGCGACCAACGCAGTCACCGGCTTGACGGATGCGTTGATGGACTCGATCCCGATTGTCGTTCTGTCCGGTCAGGTGCCAACCTTCATGATCGGGTCGGACGCATTCCAAGAAGCCGACACCGTGGGCATCACTCGCCCCTGCACCAAGCACAACTGGCTCGTCAAAGAGACCGACGCCTTGGCAGACACATTGCATGAGGCGTTCCACGTATGCACCAACGGCCGTCCCGGCCCCGTGTTGGTCGACATCCCCAAGGACGTCCAATTCGCGTCCGGTAAATACAAAGCGCCCGGCAAAGCCGACATCGGTCACTACCAGCCGCGCCTCAAGGGCGATCCAGAAGCGATTGAGCAGATGGTTGCCTTGATGGAAACTGCTGAGCGGCCCGTGTTCTACACCGGCGGTGGCGTCATCAACTCTGGCCCTGCGGCCAGCCAATTGCTGCGTGAGTTTGTGGCCGAAACAGGCTTTCCGATCACCTCTACGTTGATGGGTCTTGGGTGTTATCCTGCGTCCGGTGACGCTTGGCTCGGAATGTTGGGGATGCACGGCCTGTATGAAGCCAACATGGCGATGCACGGTTGCGACCTGATGATCAATATCGGCGCGCGCTTTGACGACCGGATCACTGGGCGTCTGGATGCGTTCTCGCCGGACTCCAAGAAAATCCACGTCGATATCGACCCTTCCTCCATCAACAAGGTCGTCAAAGCGGATGTTCCTATCTTGGGCGACGTGGCGCACGTTCTTGAAGACGCCCTGCGCATCTGGAAATCCCGCGGCCGCAAGACCAACAAAGAAGGTCTGCAAAAATGGTGGGCGCAGATTGAACAGTGGAAACAGGTTGAGTGTCTGAAATTCAAACAAGAAGGCGCGGTGATCAAGCCTCAGTATGCGGTTCAGCGCCTTGAAGAGCTGACCAAGGGCATGGATCGCTATATCTCGACCGAGGTGGGCCAACACCAGATGTGGGCCGCGCAGTACCTTGGATTTGAAGATCCCAATCGGTGGATGACATCCGGTGGCTTGGGCACAATGGGCTACGGCTTCCCGGCGTCTGTTGGCATTCAGGTCGCGCACCCCGGTGCGCTGGTCGTGAACGTCGCCGGTGAGGCATCATGGCTGATGAACATGCAGGAAATGGGCACGGCCGTGCAGTACCGCCTGCCCGTAAAACAGTTCATCCTGAACAACGAACGTCTCGGCATGGTGCGCCAGTGGCAGGAGCTACTACACGGTGAACGGTACTCCCACAGCTGGTCCGACGCCCTGCCCGATTTCGTGAAACTCGCGGAGGCGTTTGGCGCCAAGGGTATCATCTGTTCGGACCCCAACGATCTGGATGATGCGATCATGGAGATGATCAAACACGAGGGCCCTGTTATCTTTGATTGCCTCGTGACCAAACACGAAAACTGCTTCCCGATGATCCCATCAGGCAAGGCCCACAACGAGATGTTGCTGGGTGAGGCAGATACACAAGGCGTGATTGATGCGAAGGGGTCGGTGCTGGTCTAGGCCCGTTCCATCCTTGGTCAGACGTGCAGGTCATGTCTAACCCGAGCCCACGACGTTATTCTAGAAAGATTTCCTATGTCCGCACTTCGTATCAAAAAAGGCTCCACGAGCCATTCGGCCTACAACCTTCGCCCGACGTTTTCCGACGTCCAAGAGCGTCACACCCTTGCCCTATTGGTCGAGAATGAGGCCGGCGTTCTAGCCCGTGTAATCGGCCTGTTTTCGGGACGTGGCTACAACATCGAAAGCCTAACGGTGGCCGAGGTTGATCACGACAACGCACTGAGCCGCATCACGGTCGTCACAGTCGGCACACCACAAGTGATCGAACAGATCAAAGCACAACTTGGTCGTATCGTGCCTGTGCGCGATGTTCATGACCTCACGGTTGAGGGCCCCGCGGTTGAGCGTGAGTTGGCATTGATCAAAGTTTCAGGCGCCGGTGACAAGCGGATTGAAGCTCTGCGTCTGGCAGAGATTTTCCGGGCCAATGTAGTCGACAGCACGCTCGAAAGCTTTGTGTTTGAAATGACAGGCGCCTCTGACAAAATCGACGCGTTTTGCGAATTGATGCGCCCCTTGGGCCTGCAAGAAATCGCACGCACAGGCGTCGCAGCCATGAGCCGTGGCAGCGCCTAAACCCCGCATAAAAGCGTGGTGAAAAACGACGAAAAAGGGTCGCAGTGAAACAAGCCTGCGGCCCTTTCTTTTGCGAATCTCGCGATCACAAAAGGAAGGGCTTGCCATGTCGTTAACTGATCTGTCCGCTGTCCGTCAGGACCTTGCCAAGGCCCACGGCCTGCCCAATGCGCACTACATCGATCAAGGCGTATTTGATGAAGAAAAGAATGCGGTTTTGTTCGCCAACTGGTCCTCGGTCGGTGTCGCGGCCCAAGTGCCAGAGCCCGGTGACGCGCTCCCCCTGACCTTCCTTGGTGTGCCACTATTGTTGCTGCGTGACACGTCCGGCGTTGTGCGTGTTTTTCAAAACACCTGTCGCCACCGTGGCATGATCCTCGTGGATGAGCCGCGCAAGATTGAAGGGGCTATTCGCTGCCCCTACCACTCGTGGTGTTATTCAACCGCGGGTAAGCTGGTCTCGACCCCGCACGTTGGCGGCCCAGGCCAGAACACCCATCCTGAAATTGACCGCACCACCCTTGGCCTGATCGAAATCCGGAGCCACGTGTGGATGGATGTCGTGTTCGTCAACATCGACGGAACGGCCCCCGCATTTGAGGACGCAAACGCCGATGTCATCGCCCGCTGGGCGGAATTCGACAAACCGATCTATCACGGCGGCGCAGACAGCCAGTTCAACCTTAGTGTGGCGACCAATTGGAAGCTTGCGGTTGAGAACTACTGCGAAAGCTATCACCTGCCGTGGGTCCACCCCGGGTTGAACAGCTATTCGCGCCTAGAAGACCACTACAACATCGAAGCCCCCGGCCACTACGCGGGCCAAGGCACGCTGGTCTATCGCCAGATGGCGGGTGACGACGGTGCTGCTTTTGACGATTTTGCGGACCTATCGGACAAATGGGATACGGCGGCAGAATACATCGCGCTGTTCCCCAACACCTTGCTCGGGGTGCACCGGGATCACACCTTTGCCATCGTCCTCACACCAGAGGCGCTGGACAAGACGGTTGAGCAAATTCACCTGTATTACACCACCCCCCAAACCCCCGATGCCGCGCGCACCAAGAATACGGCGCTGTGGAAAGAGGTCTTTAAAGAAGATGTCTTTGTGGTTGAGGGGATGCAGCGTGGCCGCCACGGTCCGGCCTTTGATGGGGGCAAATTTTCGCCCGCAATGGACGGTCCGACCCATGTGTTCCACGACTGGATCGCCGCTCAGGTTGAGCGTCACCGCGCCGCCCCCCACGCCGCCGAATGACTGCGCGATCAACGCTAGACGCGCAACTGTTAAAGGCACATGCACAGGGCGACACGCGCGCCCTGATCGCACTCTATACCGAGGCCGCTAATACAGTGGCCGAGGGCGAGGCATTCTATCTGACCCACGCCTACGTGTTTGCGTTGGAATGTGGGGCGCCCGAAGTGCCCGCCCTGCACGCGCGATTGGCCGCGTTGGGCAGCGAACCGGCTCTTTAACGAAGGCCGGTTCTACTGGCCGAATTCGCGTAACAGGTACGACACCGGCGCGACCTGAACCGACTGCGCCCGGTTCGATTGCTGCCATGCATACAGTGCTGTGACCGTATCCGCATAAGAATGCCCCACAACAACGACATGGCCTTCTTGCCCTGCGGTGAATGTCGCGCGGTCAAGGTAGCGAGAGATCACGCCGCTTTGCTCACGCTCGGCGTCCAACATCCGGTATGCGGTCAGACCCGGCACCCCTGCCCGACGCGCCGCAGCCTCGGCCGTGTTGAGCCCCTGGGGGAGCGTCAAAAGCCCATGCCCGCTGTCCTGCAATCGGCCTAGCACGGCATCAAGTGCGACACGCGTCTTGCTCAGAAAACCATTGGGCGTGTCCAGTACCGCAACGGCTTCGTCGACCACATTCACGGCCCCCTCAAACGCGCGTTCAAGGTCTTGGGCCGTTCCCTCTTGTGGCAAGCCATTGGCCAAAAGGACAACCTCAAAGCCGTTTTCGCGATAGCTGCGCACAGCCTCAGCAGCGTCAGGTTGGGTCGCGTCGACCGCAAAAGTCACGGGCAGCGCGAACCCCAGCAGTGTAACCCGCTCCAAGCGCGATTCAGGCGTGTCGATCAACACGATCGACATGACCGGCAGGTCCGGGCTGAACCGTGTGAACGGGATCGCATATGTATCGATGGCGCGTGGCTGCGCGGCGGTTGCGCTGGTCTCAGGCGGCGCGGTTTGCGCGGCCTCTGTCGCGGCTCGCTGGGTATCGGTCATCAAACCGCCTTGCAGTGCGATCCGACCGACGGCGGTGCCAGGTGCTTCTTGCCCAAGTTCCAAAATCCGCGGGGTAACAACGGCCACCTGCGGCGCGGGCTGGGCCTCCTGCACAGGTTCGACGGGGGCTGCGATGCGCGGCGTCACGACCGAGGTTTGAGGCGTCGGCGGGGCGACATCGATCGCAGGCGCGCGCTGCGGCGTAGCAGGGGCTGTATCGACAGCGGCCACATCCACTTGAGGTGCGATGATAGGATCATCCGCCAAAGGCGCTGGCTGAAAGCTGGGCGGCGGCGCGGCAGCATCGACAGTCTGCGATACTTGGGGCCGGGCATTTTCGCTCGGAACGCGGACTTGCGGCAGGCTGGCCACGGGTGATGGCAAGGCCGCACTTTGGGTATCAAGCCGCGGGGTTGCCAAAGTGGTGGTGTCATTGGTCGCGGGCACCGATGGTACCGCGACGCTAGGCGCCACCACCGCCGCATCCGTCCCCGGCAAGGCCGAGACCTGCGGCAATGCGGGTTGATTGAACTGAACCGTCGGCTCTGCGGTCTTAACAGGTTGTGCAGGTTCGGGGGCCGCGATTTCAACGTCGCGTACCGGGGGGGCCACCTCTTCAACCTCAACCTCCACCTCCACCTCCACCGGCTGGGGCGCAGGTGTAACATCGGTGGTTTCAACAGGTTCTGGCGCGTTCGTGGTGATCTGAGGTGCCTCATCCGGCTTCGCAGAGGGCAGCTCAGGCGCTTGGCTCACGCTGGGCAAAGACGTCGCAGACCCGTCATCAACCGCCACGGTCGCAAACGGCTTAATCAAGGGCGTTGCCAGTGACAAACCCGCCATGCCGATACCAGCCACGAGTGCGCCCCATGCCACCCCACTCAAAAGCCCCCGGATCATGCCCGCCTCTCCTTCGAAACCTCGCGTGGTGCGTACCGCGGGTTGTGCCGCTCGCGGGGACTTGACCCCGGCGCACCGCTCTGGGCATGTATACCGCGACTGACGCCGGGGTTCACCCCCTAGATTTCGTTCCTCGGGCAAATTGTTGCCCAAGATAAAGGCTCTTTGCCGGGATGGCCCTATGCTGCTGCTGATCGATAACTACGACAGCTTCACGTACAACCTTGTACACTACCTCGGTGAACTAGGTGCTGATGTGAAGGTGGTCCGCAATGATGCGCTTAGCGTGCAGGACGCAATGGCCCTGCGCCCCGAGGCGATCATGCTGTCACCCGGCCCCGGCACCCCGGACGACGCGGGTATTTGCATGGAAATGATTGGCGCCGCCGCCGAAACGCAAACGCCCCTGATCGGTGTGTGCCTTGGCCACCAATCCATTGGACAGGTTTTCGGCGGGACCGTGACGCGCTGCCATGAGATCGTGCACGGCAAGATGGGCATGATGCACCACAAGGGGCGCGGCCTGTTCAAAGACCTGCCAACCCCCTTCAAGGCCACCCGGTATCACAGCCTTGTGGTGGATCGCGACAGCCTGCCCGACACGCTCGAGGTCACGGGCTGGCTAGAAGACGGGACGATCATGGGCCTGTCCCACAAAACCGCGCCCATCCACGGTATACAATTTCACCCCGAAAGCATCGCCTCTGAGCATGGGCACGCTATGCTTAGGACCTTCCTTGATATGACAAAGATTTCCGCATGAGTGACCGCCTGAAACCTTTGATCGGCATTGCCGCCGACCGCCCCCTGACCCGCGCAGAAGCCGAAGAGGCTTTCAGCTGCCTGTTTGAAGGCGACGCGACCCCATCTCAGATGGGTGGGTTTTTGATGGCCCTGCGCGTTCGTGGGGAAACCACGCCCGAAATCGCGGCAGCCGCCTCGGTGATGCGCGCCAAATGCAACGCCGTGACGGCACCCAAGGGCGCGATGGATATCGTCGGCACGGGTGGTGACGGCAAGGGCACGCTCAACATCTCGACCGCGACGGCATTTGTGGTTGCGGGCGCGGGCGTCACCGTGGCCAAGCACGGCAATCGCAACCTGTCGTCCAAGTCGGGTGCCGCGGATGCTTTGGGCGCATTGGGCGTAAACGTGATGGTCGGGACGGAGGTTGTGGAACGCGCCATCGCAGACGTCGGCATCGGCTTTATGATGGCGCCAATGCACCACCCAGCCATAAAACACGTTATGCCCACGCGGACGGAGCTTGGAACAAGAACGCTCTTTAACGTATTGGGACCGTTGACAAACCCTGCTGGTGTACTGCGCCAATTGACGGGTGCGTTCAGTCGCGACCTGATCCGGCCAATGGCCGAAACGCTATTGGATCTAGGATCCGAAAAAGCATGGCTGGTACATGGCAGTGACGGCACAGATGAATTGTCCATTGCAGGTGTTTCCTACGTTGCGGCCCTTGAAAACGGTGCTGTAACCGAACGTGAAGTACACCCCGACGACGCGGGCCTGCCCGAACACGCGTTTGAAGCGATCTTGGGCGGCACACCCGCCGAGAACGGGCGCGCATTTGAGGCGTTGATGAACGGCGCGCTCGGCGCCTACCGCGATGCCGTATTGCTCAACTCCGCAGCGGCTCTTGTCATTGCCGATGTCGCGGCCACCCTGCCCGAAGGCGTGGAACGTGCCCGTGAAAGCATCGACAGCGGTGCAGCTAAATCGAAACTCGCAGCCCTTGCGGCGCTCACCTCGGAGGCCTCATGAGCACCCCGACCATTCTTGAAAAAATCAAAGCCTACAAGCTTGAGGAAATCAGCGCGCGCAAAGCCGCCAAATCGTTGGCCGACGTTGAGGCGGACGCGCGCCAAGCCAGTGCGCCGCGCGGATTTGCCGATGCGCTAGAGGCCGCGTCGCGGACAGGCTACGCCCTGATCGCCGAGGTCAAAAAAGCGTCACCGTCCAAAGGCCTGATCCGCGCTGATTTCAACCCGCCAGAGCTGGCGCAAGCCTATGAGCAGGGCGGTGCCGCGTGCCTCTCCGTTCTGACGGATGGCCCCAGCTTTCAGGGCGATGACAGCTATCTGGTAGCCGCGCGTGAGGCCACATCGCTGCCATGCCTACGCAAAGACTTTATGTACGACACCTATCAGGTGGCTGAGGCGCGCGCATTGGGTGCGGATTGCATTCTGATCATCCTCGCGTCGGTCACCGACACCCAAGCCGCCGAGTTGGAGGCTTGTGCCTTTGAATGGGGCATGGATGTTCTGCTCGAAGTACATAACGCCGAGGAATTGGAACGCGCATCGCAACTACGCTCTCCGCTGATGGGCATAAATAACCGTGATCTCAATACGTTCGAGACAAGTCTTGATACCACGCGCACCCTTTCACGCAGGGTGCCCGCTGACCGGATGGTGGTCAGTGAGTCCGGGCTCTACACCCCCGAGGACCTTGCGGACATGGCACGCTTTGGGGCGCGTACTTTCCTGATCGGAGAAAGCCTTATGCGCCAAACGGACGTCGCCGCGGCTACCCGCGCCCTGCTCGCCAACCCATTGGTGCCGGGCCTATGAGCGGCCTGACCCACTTCGACGCCGACGGACAGGCGCATATGGTTGATGTATCCGACAAGGCGGACACTGCCCGCATGGCAGTCGCTGAAGGCTACATTAAAATGTCCGCACAAACTCTTGAAACTATTCAGGATGGATCTGCAAAAAAGGGCGATGTTCTGGGGGTGGCCCGATTGGCTGGCATCATGGGCGCCAAGCGAACTGCGGACTTGATCCCGCTGTGCCACCCGCTGCCCATCACCAAAGTCGCGATCGAGCTGGAACCCGTTCCTGATCTGCCCGGCGTCCGCGTTGTCGCCACGGTTAAAACGGGCGGCAAAACCGGGGTCGAGATGGAAGCCCTAGCAGCCGTTTCAACCGCACTTTTGACCGTGTACGACATGGTGAAAGCGATCCAAAAAGACATGGAAATCAAAGATATCCGCCTGCTGCGTAAAGAAGGTGGCAAGTCGGGGCTCTTTGAAGTGCCGAGCAAGTCTGACACATGATCTCTGTCGCGGAGGCGTTGGAAAAGGTGCTCAGTCTTGGGGTGCGCCTCCCGGCTGAGGAGGTCCCTGTTCGAGCCGCCGCTGGCCGGGTTTTGGCCGAAGGATTGCGGGCCAAACGCACGCAGCCGCCCTTTTCCGCCTCGGCTATGGATGGGTATGCTGTGCAAGATGGCGATTGGACCACTGGCGCCGTCCTGCGTGTGATCGGCGAGGCAGCTGCGGGCCACGGCTTTGGCGGCACTGTTCAGCCCGGCGAGGCCGTGCGCATTTTCACCGGTGCACCGCTTCCTGACGGAGCCGACCGTGTGGTCATCCAAGAGGATGTCATCCGTTCGGACAATCAGATCACCCTTGGCCAGACCCTAGACACGGGTCGCCACGTTCGCCCTGCGGGGGGTGATTTCAACGAAGGTGACCTGTTTGCGGCCCCGCGCAAAATTGGGCCTGCGGATATCGCCCTTTTGGCCTCTATGAACCACGCGGTCATACCCGTAGTGCGCAAACCTGTTGTCGCGATCATGGCCACAGGTGATGAGCTGGTCGCCCCCGGCGAAACACCCAACCCAGACCAAATCATCGCCTCCAACAGCTACGGCATTGCCGCACAGCTTGAGGCCGCTGGCGCCGAGACCCGGCTTTTGCCCATCGCGCGCGATACCCGCGACGCACTGCGTGCCGTGTTCGCAATGGCCAAGGGCGCGGATCTGATTGTGACCATCGGCGGGGCCTCGGTCGGTGATCATGATCTCGTGGCGGAGGTCGCTGCAGACCTGAAAATGGAGCAATCGTTCTACAAAATCGCGATGCGCCCCGGTAAACCCTTGATGGCAGGCAACATGGACGGCACGCCAATGATTGGCCTGCCAGGAAATCCCGTGTCTTCAATGGTGTGCTCGACACTGTTTATCGTGCCGCTGATCGCCAAGATGCTGGGCCTACCTGCGTCAGCCCCCAAGACGGCGCAAGCCACGTTAGCCAACGATCTTACGCCGAATGGCCCGCGTGAACACTACATGCGCGCTCAGCTTTCCCCGGAAGGCACCGTCAAGGTGCATGACGCCCAAGACAGCGCTTTGATGTCAGTTCTGGCGGCGTCAAACGCGTTGGTTGTGCGCCCCATTCACGACCCTGCACGGGCCAAAGGCGAGAGCGTGTCTATCATTACGTTGTGACCACAATATCTTGTAGATCATAGAATTGTTGACACAAAACAAGAACACCTGTAGAACATGGATTGAACCTAACCCCACAGGGAGGCCCGTGCAGATGTTGACCAAGAAGCAACTCGACCTTCTCGAGTATATCCAAAAGCGTATGGCGCAGGACGGTGTGCCGCCCTCGTTCGATGAAATGAAGGAAGCGCTTGATCTGCGTTCCAAATCCGGGATCCACCGTTTGATCACCGCTCTGGAGGAGCGTGGCTTCATTCGGCGATTGCCGCACCGGGCCCGCGCGCTCGAAATCGTCAAGCTACCCGACGCGCTTCAAGCCAAAGGGTTCAAACCCACAGTGATTGAGGGCGACAAGCCCGCACCCCGCCCCGCGCCCGCCGGTGCCATGGACATCGCGACCGATGCAACCACCCTGCCCGTCATGGGCCGGATCGCCGCCGGTGTTCCTATCGAAGCGATCAGTGAGATTGCCAATCACGTCGCTGTCCCCGGCCAGATGTTGGGGTCCGGTGGTGAACATTACGCGCTTGAGGTCAAGGGCGACTCGATGATCGACGCAGGCATCAACGATGGCGATATCGTTGTCATCCGCGAACAAGAAACCGCCAACAACGGTGAGATCGTCGTGGCCTTGGTCGAAGGTCATGAAGCCACGCTTAAGCGGTATCATCGTAAGGGCGGCATGATCGCCCTAGAGGCTGCCAACCCCGCCTATGAAACCCGCATGTTGCCGGACGATAGCGTAGCGGTTCAGGGTCGGTTGGTCGGGCTCATCCGTACATATTGAAGCGGCGCTAGATCAGGCGCTTGGCCGGCTTTGGGAACCCAAGGCCGGCTTCCTTGTGTCTGGCGGCTTGTGATGACGCGGCCCTCGTGTGTGACGGCAATGGCCCCCGTGGTGCGCAAAACCTTGGGCGAGAGGAAAAGACACCCCTCAGGCGCATCATAGTCTTTGTTCGCAACCACTGCGTGGGATGTTCGACAAGCCTGTGCAACGCGGTCCTGTGCCCCACGCCCGTGCAGGTGCAATAAACCGTGCTCCGTTGCCGCATCCAAGGACCACCGACCAGCAGCTTGCTCCTGATCCTTGGGCAATCCGTCGGCTGCGAGCCAGTTTTGTGCAACGAAACCATCACCGCGTGGCTTTGAAAGGGCTCGGCCCTGCGATGTTTGCACACCCACAAGGTTTCCGCTGGCCGAGATCAAGACCATAGGCCGCGGCGTGGCTGCCCACAACGCGAAGGCGGCAATGGCGGGCACCACCCCGATCCAGCGCGCGCGCCCCTGCCACGCGATACACCATAAACAGCCCAGACAAAGCAGCGGCAACACCACGTTTGATGGCGCCGGGATCAACCGCAACGCCCCTTCCAATCCGGCCACAAAGGCGGAGACCCATAAGATCCAATCAAGCCCCAAAGCCATGCCCCATAGCGCCACCCCTTCGAGCCCAAGGGGGCTCAGCACGGCTGCGACGACCATCAAGGGCATCACGATTGTGCCCATCATCGGGACGCTCAATAGGTTCGCGAGGACGCCGTACTGACCAATTTGATTGAAGTGTGCCGCCGATATAGGCGCCGTCGCAGCCCCCGCAATGATGGATGACATCAAGACCGCGCTGACCTGCGCCACCCCCATAGGCAAGCGCGGCGTGTGTCCACGCATCGCGCTAAAAATCACAACCATCGCTGTGGTTGCGGCAAAAGACATCTGAAATCCTGGGCCCAGCAGTGCCTCTGGTCGCCATGCTAGGACAATCAACGCAGCTATTGCTACTGACCTCAGCGTCAGTGCGCGCCGGTCGCATAAGATGGCGGCTAGCATCACGGCGACTTGGATGAACGCGCGTTGTGTCGCGACACTGCCCCCGGACAAAGCAAGGTAGAATGCCGCCGCTGGAAGCGCCACAAGGGCCGCCCATTTCTTGATCGGATACCTCAACGCCAAAGGCGAAATCAACGCAAGGCCCCCACGTACCGACATGAACACAAACCCCGCAAGCAGCCCCATATGAAGCCCCGAGATCGCCAATAAATGCGCGAGGTTAGAGGCGCGCAACCCCTCCATCGTGGGGGCGTCGATCCCGGCCCGATCCCCGACGGCTACGGCGGCAGCCACCCCGCCGGCTTGTCCTCCGATACGATCCGACAGCCCGGCCGCAATGCGCGCGCGCAAAGTCTGAAGCCACAATTCGCCCGGATCAGGCGCGGCTAACAACGCGGGCGTTCGGGTGTACCCCACACCGCCAATCGACTGAAACCACGCATGACGCTGAAAATCAAAACCGCCCGGTTCCGTGGGGCCACTCGGCGGTGACAGATGACCTGTCATCATCACCCGCTGGCCCGGCGCGGGCTCAAGATAGGGTTGCGCACCGTGCAACGCCACGCGGACGTATTTTGGCGTGCGTTCGGGCGACATATTCGCAAGGCGCACACGATCCATCGTCAGCCGCATCTTGTCTGAGGCGGAGCGGTCGATTTTGACGATCCGCCCCTCAATCGCGCCGTAGTAGCGAAAGGTGAGGACCGGGGCCGCCACGCTATGGGTCCGCAACGCGGCCACCAAAAGGCCCAGACACGCGACCCCCAACACCACAGCAATACCACCAAAGGTTTCGCGCAAGTAGTAACCCACGGCAAAAGCCGCCAACGTCGCAAGCGCGATAAGCCCTAGGGCCTGAAAGGTAGGCTCAACCGGTAGAGAAAAATACATCCCCACGCCCACGCCAAAAGCAACCGCCACAAAGGGCAACCTATGGCCGCGCTGGCTTTGTAATGCCCAGATCAGGCGGGTTGTCATCACCCCCATCAGGGCGCGTGGGTCGGTCACTCTTGTGTCCCCAATTCGCGGGGTCTAAACCCCGCCCAAAGCACATCGCCTCCCTCATCGCTCATCTTGGTTGCTAAAAGGTTAATCCCCTATGACTTCGTCCCAGTCCGAGACCCCTATCGTCACACGTTTCGCCCCGTCCCCCACGGGTTTTTTGCACATCGGAGGGGCGCGGACAGCACTGTTCAACTGGCTCTATGCGCGTGCGCGCGGCGGCAAGTTTGTGCTGCGGATTGAAGACACGGATCGCGCACGGTCCACCCCTGAGGCAACGCAGGCAATTTTGGACGGATTGACGTGGCTGGGCCTCGACTGGGATGGCGACGCGATCAGCCAGTTTGAGCGCGCAGATCGCCACGCTGAGGTCGCGCATACCATGCTAGCCCAAGGCACGGCCTACAAATGCTTTGCCAGCCAAGATGAAATCGCTGCCTTCCGCGACGCGGCAAAAGCCGAGGGGCGGTCCACATTGTACCTTAGCCCGTGGCGTGATGTGCCCGAAGCGGATCATCCCGACACCGCTTATGTCGTCCGACTAAAGGCGCCACGTGACGGCGAAACGCGGGTGAATGATGCCGTGCAAGGCACTGTTGTTGTTCAGAACGCGCAACTTGATGACATGATCCTGCTGCGGTCTGACGGCACGCCGACCTATATGCTGGCCGTCGTTGTTGATGATCATGACATGGGTGTCACACATGTCATCCGGGGCGATGACCACCTCAACAATGCCTCCCGCCAAGAACAAATTTATACCGCGATGGGCTGGAAGGTTCCCGTCTGGGCGCACATTCCGCTGATCCATGGGGCTGATGGCAAAAAGCTCAGCAAACGCCATGGCGCGCTCGGGATTGAGGATTATGCCGCCATGGGCTATCCCGCCGCCGCCTTGCGCAACTACCTTGCGCGCCTAGGCTGGTCCCATGGCGACGATGAGATTTTTACCGATGCACAGGCGCTGGAGTGGTTCGATCTGGACGGGATTGGCAAAGCCCCCGCCCGCCTTGACCTGAAAAAGCTAGAGCACACCTCAGGCCAGCACATCGCGATGATGACAGACGATGAGGCCATGGCCGCCGTAGACGCTTATCGGAGCCTTCAACCGGTCGAGAAATTTTCTGCGACGCAGCATCAGACTTTGGAACGTGCGATGTATTGCCTCAAGCCATCAGCGCGAACAATTCCGCAACTTATTGAAAAAGCTGAGTTTGCGCTCACGTCCCGCCCCATTACGCCGGATGCCAAGGCCGCCAAAGCGCTCGATGCGGTATCCCGTGGTATACTGATTGAATTGACGCCGCACCTGCAAACTGCTAGCTGGTCGCGTGACGCTTTGGAGAAGGCATTCGAGATCATTACCGACGCGCATGGCATCGGTTTTGGCAAACTCGCAGGCCCCCTACGCGCAGTTCTTGCGGGTCGGTCTGTGACCCCAAGCGTATATGACATGATGTTGGTTTTGGGCCGTGATGAAACCTTGGCCCGGATAAATGATGCCAGCGCGGAGACCTGAGGCCGACCCTCTCGTTTCGCGCTGAAACGCACCTGACCTGCGCGCCACGCGCGTGGGCCTAATATGAGGAAAACCATGGCTGATACTCCTAAGACGGCGACGCTGACGATCGGCGACACGACACTCGACTTGCCAATCCACTCCCCCACCTTGGGTCCTGATGTGCTTGATATTCGCAAGCTATATGCACAGGGCAAAGTCTTCACCTATGACCCCGGCTTCACATCGACTGCCGCCTGTGACAGCGCCATCACCTACATCGATGGCGACGAAGGCGTTCTGCTGCACTACGGCTATCCCATTGACCAGCTGGCGGGCAAATCCCACTACCTTGAGGTCTGCTATTTGCTGCTGTACGGGGCGCTCCCTTCGGCCGCTGAGCTGGAACATTTTGAGACGACAATCACGCGTCACACGATGATCCACGAGCAGATGCACAACTTCTTCCGTGGCTTCCGTCGCGACGCACACCCAATGGCCACGATGGTCGGTGTGGTTGGCGCAATGTCGGCGTTTTATCACGACAGCACCGATATCTCGGACGCGCAGCAGCGTGAGGTCGCCTCGCACCGCCTGATCGCCAAGATGCCGACGATCGCTGCAATGGCCTACAAATACTCCATCGGGCAGCCGTTTGTGTATCCGCGCAATGACCTCGATTACGCGGCCAACTTCTTGCACATGTGTTTCTCGGTCCCGGCTGAAGACTACGTGGTTGATCCGATCCTCGCCCGTGCGATGGACCGTATCTTTACGCTCCATGCCGACCATGAGCAGAACGCCTCCACCTCGACGGTGCGTTTGGCATCCTCGTCCGGTGCGAACCCGTTCGCCTGTATCGCTGCTGGCATTGCATGTCTCTGGGGCCCTGCCCACGGCGGCGCGAACCAAGCCTGCCTCGAAATGCTTAAGGAAATCGGCACTCCAGACCGCATTCCCGAGTTCATCGCCCGTGCCAAGGATAAGAACGATCCGTTCCGCCTGATGGGCTTTGGCCACCGCGTTTACAAAAACTTCGATCCCCGCGCGACGGTAATGAAGCAGTCCGCCGATGAGGTGCTGGAGCTGATGGGTGTTGAAGACAACCCCCTGTTGCAGGTCGCCAAGGAGCTTGAAAAAGCCGCGCTTGAGGATCCTTACTTCGCAGAGAAGAAGCTGTTCCCGAACGTCGATTTCTATTCGGGCATCATTCTTGAGGCGATGGGTTTCCCCACATCGATGTTCACACCGATCTTCGCGCTGTCGCGGACCGTTGGTTGGATTTCGCAGTGGAAAGAGCAACTGTCGGATCCAGCCCACAAGATCGGGCGCCCTCGGCAGCTATACACCGGCCCCACGCAGCGTGACTACGTGGATGTCGAAAACCGCTAAGCGGCTCTGATAGTTCAGAATTTAAAAGGCGCGGCGCCGTAAAGGGGCCGCGCCTTTTTCGTTGCCACGACACAGACCTGCCCAATTTCGACCTCAGTTTTTCTGTCTACACTTCGTTAACCTTTTCTCTCGTCCCTGTGTTTGATCACCATGGACCGCGTTATGACGGAGCTTTTTCATGCTAGAGTTGTTGGGATTATTTCTTTTGGCCCCCCTGATGATGGGCCTTGGCGGATCGGCCTCGGATGACGCCGTTGAAAGCGGTGCATTTGGTGAGATGGAGGATGAACCTGACACAAGTGGTGACGACATCTTGGATCGCATCCGAACCCTAGACGACGGCGTCGACACCTTCATCGGCGGTTCGGGCACCGATCTGATTAACGGCGGGACAGGCGATGATACCCTTTCGGGGGGCGATGGGATCAACATCCTATTGGGTGGCACCGGGAATGACCTGATCCAAGGGGGCGCAGACGCCGATATTCTTGTGGGCGAAGACGGTACCGACCGGATCGAGGGTGGGAGTGGCGGAGACTTTTTGGATGGCGGCGCCGGGTCCGACACTTTGGACGGCGGTGCGGGGGATGACTTTCTCTTTGGCGGCGACGGGGCCGATACCTTGGACGGCGGCCTTGGTGACGATGTCCTTACGGGTGGTAACGGCGCGGATGTACTAAACGGTGGCGAAGGCAACGACATCCTCTTTGCCGGTACCCTGGGGGAACGTGACCTAAGTCTTGCGGAATGGTTTGAGTTCGCTGAGACCAGCATCCAGCCTGAAGGACTGTTCCAAGCCACATTGCCCGACGACGGCGTCAGCGATACCGTATTTGGCGCCGACGGAAATGATATAATGATCCTGGGCGGCGGGGATGAAGCCGAGGGCGGCGACGGCAGTGATGTGTTCATCCTTCTTGCGGAGCGCACCGGCGATCCGGTCATCATCACCGACTATAATGACACCGCGGACCAGCTGACGATTGAAGCCTCCGCGACAGGGCCAGACATTGTCATGACCCCGGTGCAGGTCGGCTCTGATATCGAATATCGAAACACCGACGGTGACACAGTCGTCATCCTGCGCAACCAAGATCTTTCGACCTTTGATCCTAGCCGTGTTACGAGCGAGATGGTCTAGGCGGCCCCCAATTGAGTGATCCAAAAAACCGACGCAGGGCCAAGCCACCCATGTTCGAACGAAACAAAGGGCCGCTCCCTGCGACCCCATCAACAATACTCACACTTTTCACGTCACCACCGGGCTTTGAACCTCTACAAGGATCGCCACAAAATCGGTGCCATCCAAACGACTAGCCCCAAAGGCGGGCTTTCTCTGCGCAGGATGCGTCGCCTATCGAAGACCCGCATAATGCAATTCTAGGCGCTGTAGCGCGATGCGGAGCACGATTTTACCCGAACGCGCCGCCCAGCCCATGCGCTTTTCAGCCGCCTCAAGCCCTTCAAGATAGCAACAGACGCGCAGGACGACATCGCCAAGGCCCGGCCCAAGGTCCTGTAGGGCGGCGTGTACCCGTGCACGCGCATCCATCGGCCCCGACGCAGGCCCCTTGGCACCAAAGCTGCCACAATCCCCGGGCGTGAGGAACCTTTCCCAGTTCTGGCCGACACGGGCCCCCATTTGCGCGGCTTCAAAATCTTCGCGCAGACGTTCGCCAGCAAGGACCAAGTTCATGTTCAAGAATGGCTCACCATTCTTGTCTTTCTTGCGCGCAAGGGCACCCAGGGGGCTTTCGGCCAGATTGACACGCACTGTTTCATCCGTGCCGGGGATTGTCCGCTCACCCCACTCGACGTGTTGGGTCAAAAACGGCGACGGTGCTTCGGCCATACCGCGCTGTTCAATCTTGCGCTTGTGATCCTCCGCCAAGAACCGCTTGAGCGCTGCGCGCCCAGCTTCGGTGATCCGATAGCGCGTAACCTTGCCTGCCGCGTAACAACTGATCCAGTCTTTCAGCGCGAATGCTTGTGCCACGGGCCGGGGCACGACTGCTGTACGCGTCGGTGCCTCATCGTCAGGTTGGCGCAGGACAACGGCGCGGTCCATTTCATGGCTGACGACGAGGACGGCATCACGTTCGCAAAGCCTTCTTAAAATTCGTCGCGCTTCACGCGCGATCGTGTCGTCGTCCAGCAAACTGGCGGGGGAACTCATTGCTGTCATTGAAGGGCAGTCCTTTTGGTCGGTCGAGGGGGTGAGTTGGGTTGCGAGCGCTTCAAGCGCATCATCGATCAGCGGATCATCACGGCGACCTTCAAGACGTCGGATTTGCCGCAGGATCGTAGACGGGTGGCATCCGTCCCGGCGGGCAACCTCACGCAGGGCCATTCCGTTCGACGTATGCTCCAAATACCGACGCACGGCGTCGGGTACCCATTGGGGCATTGCGGGCATTTCCGGATAGGGAAAACGAAGGGGCTGGTCCATTGTTCTTGTCCAAGGTTCGGCGAAGGTCACGCCCCTTAAACAGCGAGATATTGGTTACTAAGTCCTTAATGTCTGTGGAAAACTATTTGAATTGTTTCCAAGAAGTAAACGCGAGGCAGGAGCGAACGGTGCAACCAATTCTCCGGCAACACAGGTCAAGTTTGTGGCAAATCTTAGCGATCACAAGACACCTATATTTTTCAACTCAAGGAATGTTCCATGTGCGATCTGACCCATAAACTTTCCCGCTTAAACCGCCCTGCATTACTGGTCCGGGCTGCACGCATGGGGGTGGCAGACTATAATCGCAAGAGGGACTTACGCCGTTTGACCCGGGTCGCGGTCCCTGCAACGTCGCGCAAAGCGCTGCCTATGCTGATGGACATCGAAGACAAGCTAGAAGTCCGCCGCCAGACAGGCGACGCCAACTATTCGCTTACCCGTCATGTCGATATCTTGATTGCAATGATGGGCGAGGCCCGAACATTAGGCTGAATTTGGAAACAATCAGCAGCGAAAAAACGCCCGGGTGTGGATAACACACCCGGGCGTTTGATATTGAGAAACAGTTAATCATTAGAACAAAGGGTAAACACGACGAATCAGATAAACGCGTCGGGCATGCCTTCTTTTCTCTTGGCAACATATTCTTTTAGACAGGCATCGACAGCTGGATCCAAGTGCGGCTGCTGATAAGCCGCGATCAATTTCTCAACCCGGGCACTCGCCAAGGCCTCAGTGTCGCGCGCGCCCTCTTCGAACCATGTCTCGAATGGTTTGTAGTCCAACATCTCGGACCGCCAGAACGCATCCTTAAAGTTCGCGTGGGTGTGCGCACACCCAAGGAAGTGCCCCCCAGGGCCGACTTCGCGCAATGCATCCATCGCTTGTGCGTTCTCGTCCACGGACACCCCGCGCGCGATATGGTGCAGAGTACCGAGTTGATCTGCATCCATCACAAACTTTTCAAACGAAGCCACAAGGCCGCCTTCGAGCCAGCCACAGGAGTGCAGCATAAAGTTCACGCCCGACAATAGACCGACATTCAGAGAATTAGCTGTTTCATACGCAGCCTGCGCATCCGGCAGCTTGGAGCCACAGAATGACCCCGCCGAACGATATGGCAAGCCCAAACGCCGCGCCAATTGGCCCGCACCATAGGTAATATGCGCCGCTTCGGGGGTGCCAAAGGTGGGCGCGCCGGAATTCATGTCGATAGAGGTCACGAAGGCACCGAAGATCACGGGCGCGCCGGGCCGGATCAACTGGCTGTACGCCACACCTGCCATGACTTCCGCCAATACTTGCGTCAGCGTGCCGGCCACGGAAACCGGCGCCATCGCGCCGCCCACGATAAAGGGCGAAATGATACTGGCTTGATTAGCGGCGGCGAATTCTTCGAGCGCGCCCATCATGATGCCGTCGAACGTCAGTGGTGAGTTGATATTGATCAGCGAGGTCATGACCGTGCGATCGTTCAAACCACCGAACAGGATATCGGACATTTCAATCGAGTCGCGGGCGCGCGATGGCTCTGTCACGGACCCCATGTAGGGTTTGTCCGACAGCGACATGTGCGCGTACAGCATATCGAGGTGACGCTTATTGACCGGAACATCGGTCGGCTCACACACGGTGCCGCCCGAGTGATGCAACCACTTGGACATGTAGCCCAGCTTCACGAATTTCTCAAAATCGGCCATCGTAGCATAGCGACGACCACCCTGGGCATCGCGCACAAAGGGCGGACCATAGACCGGTGCCAGCACGAGATTCTTGCCACCAATTTCAACGGACCGCTCTGGGTTGCGCGCATGTTGCGTGAATTGCGACGGCGCCGTTTGGCACAATTGGCGCGCCAGTCCGCGCGGAATGCGCACGCGTTCGCCGTCAATGTCGGCACCCGCCGCACGCCACCGATCAAGTGCGCCGGGGTTATCAACGAAATTCACCCCAATCTCGGCCAATACCGTTTCGGCGTTGGCTTCGATGATCTCAAGCGCCTCTTCGTTGAGGACCTCAAAGTTCGGGATATTGCGTTCGATATATTTGGCGGTCTCAACCGAAATCGCAGTCCGCTCCGCACGACGCGCAGCACCACCACCCCCGCGGCTCCGCCGACGACCTGTTTCAGCTACATTACTCATGGCACCCTCCGCGCTACATTTGGACATCACATAGCGTGCGATCCCGCGGGTACGAGGCTCTTTTCCGCCCCTTGAGGGCGCAAAGCGACATTGCCACGCTTGCGTACGCATGATTGCGCGCGTAGACCCGCGCCATGACAAATACCTTGACGGATACAGGCACCCACGAGCGCCTTTTGATCATCGACTTCGGCAGCCAGGTGACCCAGCTTATTGCGCGTCGCCTGCGGGAATTGAGCGTTTATTGCGAGATTCATCCGTTCCAAAACGTGACAGCCGAGTTTTTGGAAACCTTCGCACCCAAGGCGGTGATTCTGTCCGGTGGACCGGCCAGTGTTATCGACACAGGATCGCCCCGCCCGCCAGAGGCGGTGTTTGATTTGGGCGTGCCGATCTTGGGCATTTGCTACGGCCAGCAGGTCATGATGCATATGCTGGGCGGCAAGGTTGAGCGGGGCCATGGCACAGCTGAGTTCGGTCGCGCTTATGTTACACCAAAATCCGCGCTACCTATGTTGGATGGCTGGTTCGATGACGGATCGGAGCAGGTCTGGATGTCCCACGGGGATCACGTCAGTGCAATTGCACCGGGGTTTGAGGTTTTTGGCACCTCCCCCAATGCGCCGTTTGCGATCACTGCCGATACAGCGCGCAATTTCTACGCTGTGCAGTTCCACCCCGAGGTGCACCACACCCCAAAAGGCGCACGCCTGTACGAAAACTTTGTGCGTTTGGCTGGCTTTACCGGTGATTGGACAATGGGCGCCTACCGCGAACAGGCGATCGAAGCGATCCGCGCCCAAGTTGGCGACGGTCAAGTGATTTGCGGCCTGTCCGGCGGTGTCGACAGTTCGGTTGCTGCGGTCCTCATCCATGAGGCGATCGGTGACCAGCTTACTTGCGTCTTTGTTGACCACGGGCTGTTGCGTCAGGGCGAATCCGAAGAAGTCGTCACGATGTTCCGCGACAACTACAACATGAAGCTGATCCACGCTGAAGAGCAGGATCTGTTTCTAGGCGCGCTCGAAGGGATCAGCGACCCCGAAGTCAAACGCAAGACCATCGGCAAACTGTTCATCGATGTCTTCCAAAAACACGCGACAGCGATTGGCGACGCTAAGTTTCTGGCCCAAGGCACGCTGTATCCTGATGTGATCGAATCCGTCAGCTTCTCTGGCGGGCCTTCGGTGACAATCAAGAGCCACCACAATGTTGGGGGCCTGCCCGAAAAAATGGGTCTGAGCCTTGTTGAACCGCTCCGCGAGTTGTTCAAGGATGAGGTCCGCGCCTTGGGGCGTGAACTGGGTCTGCCCGCCAGCTTTATCGGGCGCCACCCCTTTCCCGGCCCCGGCCTTGCGATCCGTTGCCCCGGCAAGATCACACGCGCCAAGTTGGACATCCTGCGCAAGGCAGACGCGGTCTACATCGACCAAATTCGCAAGCACGGCCTGTATGATGAAATCTGGCAAGCCTTTGTCGCGATCCTACCGGTCCGCACCGTGGGTGTGATGGGCGATGGCCGCACCTACGATTACGCCTGCGCATTGCGCGCCGTGACCTCGGTGGATGGGATGACGGCAGACTATTATCCGTTTACCCATGAATTCCTTGGCGAAACAGCCACAAGGATCATCAATGAAGTCGAGGGCATCAACCGGGTGACCTATGACATCACATCCAAGCCTCCGGGCACGATTGAGTGGGAATAACCCTCTAGAACACCCATAGGAGTGCGGAATTGCCCATGAAACAGGATTTCAGTGTTGAGGGTTTTTCCGCACCCCCGCGGCCATCTGGCTTGACGCTACATGGCAAAACCGTTCGGTTAGAGCCTTTGGACCCGGATCGACACGGCCCCGGCTTGTGTGATGCCAATGCCACCGACACGAATAATCACAACTGGTCCTATCTGCCTTATGGGCCCTTCCCGGATTTTCCGAGCTATCACGCTTGGCTCAAAAGCGTGGCTGAACAAGAAGACCCTGTGTTCTTCACGATTATCCGCCTGTCCGACAATCGCCCGGTTGGCGTCGCGGGTTTTCTGCGGATAAATCCCCGTGATGGTTCCATCGAGGTCGGGCACATCCACTTTTCACCATTGTTACAACGCACTGTGGAAGCCACTGAAGCGATGTTTCTGATGATGCAATGGGCCTTTGACAGCGGCTACAGGCGGTATGAATGGAAATGCCACGCGCTAAACGGCAAAAGCCGCGCGGCCGCGCAACGCCTCGGGTTGTCGTTCGAGGGTGTTTTTCGACAAATGTCGATTAATAAGGGCCGCAACAGAAACACGGCTTGGTTTGCGGCCATCGATACCGAATGGCCCGCACTATCCGCGTGTTTTGATAAGTATCTCTCGGCTGAAAACTTCGATGCCGATAATCAGCCCAAACTGGCACTATCGGCCCTAACGAAACCACTGCTGTACAAAACTGACAGCATGGATTTCAGTTAGGCCGCCCTACCCCGTAAACCCTAGAAAAACGCCTGCAAACCCGTTTGCGCCCGCCCAAGAATTAAGGCGTGGACATCATGGGTGCCTTCGTAGGTATTTACGGTTTCAAGGTTCATCATGTGGCGGATCACTTGATATTCCTCCTGAATACCATTGCCGCCGTGCATGTCCCGCGCCATCCGCGCGATCTCTAGCGCTTTGCCACAGTTCTGGCGTTTGATCATCGAGATCATCTCTGGGGCCGCGCGCGCATCATCCACCAAACGTCCGACCCGCAGGGCCGCTTGCAGGCCAAAAGCGATGTCCGTCTGCATGTCCGCCAGTTTCTTTTGAAACAGCTGTGTTTGCGCCAAGGGTTTGCCGAACTGCTTGCGATCCAACCCATAGGTACGAGCCGCATGCCAACAGAATTCTGCGGCCCCCATGACGCCCCAACCGATGCCATAGCGGGCGCGGTTCAGGCAACCAAATGGGCCTTTCAGGCCTTGCACATGGGGCAGCAACGCCTCGTCGCCGACCTCGACGCCATCCATCACGATTTCGCCCGTCGTCGAGGCCCGAAGCGATTGCTTGCCTCCGATTTTCGGGGCCGACAGGCCGTCCATTCCCCGCTCCAGCACAAAACCGCGGATTTTCCCGCCATGCGCTTCAGACTTGGCCCAAATGATAAAGACATCCGCAAATGGCGCGTTTGAAATCCACATTTTGGACCCAGTGATCCGGTACCCTGTCGCGGTTTTCTCAGCGCGAGTTTTCATACCAGCGGGGTCAGAGCCCGCATCGGGTTCGGTCAGGCCAAAACACCCAATCAAGCTGCCAGCTGCCAGACCCGGCAGGTATTTCACCCGCTGTTCTTCGCTGCCATAGGCATAGATCGGATACATCACGAGGCTCGATTGCACGGACATCATAGAGCGATACCCACTGTCGATCCGCTCAATTTCTCGGGCGACGAGGCCGTAGGTCACATAGGACGCGCCAAGGCCGCCATATTCCTCGGGGATGGTGATGCCCAGCAAACCCGCCTCGCCCATTTGGTTAAATATTTCAGGTGCTTCCACCTCTTGGGCGTAATCATCAATCACCCGTGGGGCCAGCCTGTCAGCAGCAAAGGCCGCGGCCCCATCGCGCAGGGCCCGCTCATCATCGCTCAGTTGATCTTCAAGGTAAAAGGGATCGGCCCAGTTGAAGGCTCCCATGTCTGGCGCGTCTTTGGCTTTGATCTCTCGCGTGACGTTCATGGTGGATCTCCCTCACTGTGTTGTGTGAACTCTACGCCAGCCTTTTACAGGACGAAAGGGGTGCTGCGCGCCATCGGTCGGGTTTGTTGATCGGCCAACACAGGACATTCCGTCCACCTTTTATGCCGCCAGTTTGCTGCTGGGGTTGTCTGTAATTGTATTGGGAACAATACTCAGATCACTGTTCTGACCAAGCAAGAGCTTGGTCGCTCAAATGGATAAACCAAGGCCGCAACCCAATTCCGGCCACATTTCAACGCTAGACGGTGACAAGATTCGGTCACAGTGATCATCGGCGCGCCCAATTTGCGGGCGCTAAGTTGGCACCATCAAGTTTTTTGCCTGTGGGGGCACAAATGTTTGAACAGCAAAGCGACCAACTTGCAGCGTTGCAGGTCCTCAGCGATGAACTTGGTTTTTTTGAAGCCATCGACGCGCAGCACCACGCCTTTCATGTGACCGGCGGTGATACACTGCTGGTCACCTTTGAAAGCGGCGCCAAGCTTTGGGGCCCTGATGTAGCGACCGCGATTGATGCCTCCCTCTTGATGATCCACGCAGATGGGCCAACATGGTTTCGAAGCCCTGATCTGTTCGATTTTGTGGATGACCTCACGGATGAGGGCTTCTTTGATGATTTCGACACGGTCCTATTTGCCGGTGCCGGTATGGGCGCCTACGGCGCGGGGGCGTTTTGCGTGGCCGCCCCGGGCGCCGAGGTTTTGCTGATGCAACCGATCGCAACGCTTGAACGCGCCAAGGTCCCGTGGGAAGTGCGCAACCGCAAGGCTTGGTCGCTGCGCTGGGGCCCGCGCTATAGCTATGCGCCGCGTTCGGTTCAGGCAGCCAACCACGTGACTGTCATCTCAGACCCGACCGAGACACTGGATGCGATGCATGCCAGCTTGTTTCAGGCGGATCACACCACTCATCTGCGGATACCCCACGCGGGACCGCGCGTGTTGACGATGCTGCATAGTATGAACCTTCTGACGCCTCTGTGTGAGGCGGCGATGGCATCCACCCTAACGCCGCGCGTGTTCGCGCAACTTTGGCGCGCCCGACGAGAACATCATCCCTACATCAAGGGGTTGCTCAAAAAACTGATCAAGGCCGACCGCAAGACCATGATCCGACATTTGTCCCGATACACCCTCGCGCGCAAAGAGGTGACTGGTCCCGCGCACGAGTTAGATTTGGTTAGTGAGGCCTTGGACAAAGCCAAAACCATGCGAGCTCAGAGATTGTAGAGGTCGCTAAACTTCGCCTCGAGGTAACTGAGCAAAGGCTCAGGGCTTGGTGCCGCGCCTGTGGCATGAGTGATCGTTTCAACCGGGGTACGCAGCCCACCGTGGGTTTGTACCGCATCGCGCAGCCAAGTCGTAGCAGCCGAGGCATCGCCCTGCGCAAGGCCCGCATCAACATCGGGCACGGCCGTGCGCATGGCCACATTGAGACAGCCCGCGAAAACATTCCCAAGCGCATAGGTTGGGAAATACCCCATCAAGCCAACCGGCCAATGGACATCCTGCAAAATCCCGTTTGAGGGTTTATCAACGACAATCCCGAAGTCGGCGGCAAAACGGTCGTTCCAAGCGGCCTCTAGATCATCAACCACCAGATCGCCCGCGATCAATGCACGCTCTAGATCAAAGCGCAGCATGATGTGCAGATTGTAGTTCACCTCATCAGCTTCGGTACGGATGTAGCCCGCCTCAGCCCTGTTCACGGCACGGTAAAAATCCCGCTCAGACTTCACACCGAAATCACCGAATACATCGCGCATCTGTCCGTAAAGCCAGCCGCTAAACGCCTCGGATCGACCCATTTGATTTTCATAAATGCGGCTTTGGCTTTCATGAACACCCATCGATACGCCGCGTGACAACGGCGTCAGCAGGTAATTTTGGTCGATGTTCTGCTCATAACAAGCATGGCCAACTTCGTGGATTGTCGAATAGAGGCAATTGAACGGATCGTCTTCTGCCACGCGTGTGGTGATCCGCACGTCTTGTCCGGAGCCAGAGCTAAAGGGGTGCACCGCTATATCAATGCGCCCCATGTCAAAGTTATAGCCAAAGGCTTGCGCGACTTTCTCCGACAGAGCCAATTGGGCGGCCTTGTGAAACGTGCCCTGAACCTTAGGGGCTGGTTCTTCTGCTAAAACACTGGCCCGCAGATCAACCAAACGCGGGCGCATGGCGTCAAACATCGCTGCGATTTCAGCCCCATTCGCACCGGGCTCATAGTCGTTCAAAAGCGCATCATAGAGATCACCACCTGTGGCAAGGGCCGCAGCCTCTTCGCGCCGAAGGGCCACGACCTCATTCAGCCGGGGCAAGAAAGCCGCGACGTCTTCCTCGGAGCGCGCCTTGGCCCATTCGCCTTGGCTCAGCGATGTGACCCGCGCAAGTTCCGCGGCCAACCGTGCAGGCACCTTATTGTTGCGCGTGTAGCTTTCCCGGATTAGGCGTAAGGCCGCATCCCCAGCAGCATCGGGCGCCGTAGCTGTGTCCAGCCAATCACCAATACGCGGATCGGTGCGGCGTGCATGCAGGACCCCCTCCATCGCGGCCATTTCCTCGGCCCTTTGTGGGGCCGCGCCACGGGGCATGACCGTTTCTTGATCCCAGCCAAGCCGACCCGCGACCTGCCCCAAAGCTTCGGTTTCGCGTTGGTGGGCCATCAGGTCGTCAAATGCAGGCATGGTTTAGCTCCGAACAGATTGTGGCAAGGGATATACGGTACGGTGACGCGCGCGCATGACCAGAACAATCAACACGACCGCCCCGAACTGGTGCGCAATCGCCAGATGCCATGGGGCGGAGTTCATCACCGTCACGATCCCGATCAACATTTGAACGACACCCATGGCCAGAACCCCGGCAAAGGCGGCAGACGTCGCGGCATTGCCCGACTTGCGCCCACGCAGCCAACCCCAGATCAGGCCTAGGAACAAAACGTACCCTGCAATGCGGTGGAAAAACTGAACCGTCCCGTCGTTTTCAAACAGGTTGCGCCAGACGGGTTCCAGCACCCACATCTCTGGCGGCGTAAAGGCACCAGCCATCAGCGGCCAGTCCACGTAGTTGCGCCCGGCATCGATGCCCGCAACCAACGCACCCAGCAGGATTTGAACAAACGTCAACGCCAGCAAAACGGTCGCTAATTTGCGCAAAGACAAGTTGCCTTCACGGCGTGCGACCAGCAGCTCCGATTGGGGACGTGAAAGCATCAACATGTACCACGCGATCAACGACAGGATCACAAAGGCAAGGCCAAGGTGGGTGGCCAACCGATACGAGGCCACGTCAAGCATCGTACCCGTGAGGCCCGATGACACCATCCACCAGCCAATCGCGCCTTGCAGCCCACCAAGGCCGCCAAGCACAACGAGCCGCGGTGTCCAGCCAGCGGGCACCTTGCGTGCGAGCAAAAGCCCCAAAAGGCCCACGGCCCAGACCAACCCGATCACACGCCCCAACTGGCGATGCCCCCATTCCCACCAATAGATGACCTTAAACTCGGCCATGCTCATGCCTTGGTTTTGCAGTTGGTATTCGGGAATTGCGCGATAAAGGTCGAACTCTGCCTCCCACTGCGCGGCATTCAAGGGCGGAACCGCGCCCGAGATCGGGTTCCATTCCGTAATCGAGAGCCCAGAGTCCGTCAGCCGTGTCAAACCACCCACGGCGATCATCAACACCACCAAAGCAAACAAAACGCCAAGCCACGCACGCACAGCCTTGCGGCCACCCGAGCGGCCCGTGCGATCAATCACACCCGCCTGTGTCGCCGGTTTTTCTGCCTCGGTCACATCTTCAAAAATCGAGCGTCCGGCCATTCTGCCCTCCAGAATTTCGTTCTCGTCTTATCTATTCAGATAGTTGCACGCGGCAACCCATGCGCCGCAAGGTCGCGGGTCTAACCGCGCTCTTTCCAGCGAACCATCTGCCGCATCATTCCGTGGAAAGTCTGAGCGTCCGCACGCGTCAGCGGCATCCGGCTCCAGACATTGCGTAGATGTCGCTTCATCGAAGCGGCCTTTGCCTCAGGGAAAAAGAAACCCGCACGGTCAAGGGTCGTTTCATAATGATCGGCCAGCGCATCAATCTCTGCATGATTGGCCCATACCGTGCCCGCCATTTCCATCTGGGTGGCTTGGGCCTGTTCCACTTGGCGGCGCCATTCATAGCCCATCAACAGCACACATTGCGCGAGATTAAGCGAAGGAAAATCAGGGTTCACCGGCACGGACACAATCGCATTGGCCCGCGCGATATCATCGTTTTCAAGGCCTGCGCGCTCTGGCCCGAACAACACGCCCACACGCTGGCCTTGGGCCATGCGCTTGGCCGCTTCCTGCATGGCGGCTTCGGGCGTGAACACGGGCTTGGTCAGATCACGGTCGCGCGCGGTTGTCGCAAAGACAAAATCGCAGTCAGCGCAGGCCTCAGCCGTGGTATCGACCAGCCGAGCCGCATCCAACACACGTCCCGCCCCACTGGCCAAAGCCACGGCACGTTCATTGGGCCAACCATCCCGAGGCGCCACGACCCGCATGTGATGCAGACCAAAATTCCACATCGCGCGCGCACTGGCACCGATGTTTTCGCCCATCTGAGGGCGGACGAGGATTATCGCAGGATGGGCGGCGGGCGGTGTAAACTGTTCGGACATGCCGCCTCCTAACGCGCGCCCCATTGCAGCGCAACGCCCAGCGGGTCTATGAACGGTCAAAACGTATCAGAAAGTCCGCCCATGTCAGACGACACCACACTCCCCGAGCAGCCGCAGATCTATCTTGTGACGCCCCCAGCGTTTGAGCTGGAGACCTTCCCAGACCTTTTGTCCGCCGTTTTGGACGTTCACGAAGTGGCCTGCCTGCGCCTCGCGCTTGCGACCAAAGACGAAAGCACCCTTGCCCGCGCCGCCGATAGCATCCGCGAACTAGCCCATGCCCGTGACCTAGCGGTGGTGATTGACACCCATATCGGACTGGTCGAGCGGTTGGGCCTCGATGGTGTGCACCTGACGGACGGTTCGCGCGCAGTGCGCAAGACCCGCGCTGATCTGGGCGAAGACGCTATTGTCGGCGCGTTCTGCGGCACGTCCCGCCACGATGGAATGACAGCTGCCGAGGCCGGAGCCGATTACGTAAGCCTTGGCCCCGTGGGCAGCAGCGTATTAGGCGATGGCAGCACTGCAGACTTTGACACGTTTGTTTGGTGGTCCGAGGTGATTGAGGTGCCAATTGTCGCCGAAGGCGCCTTGGACATTGCCTTGATCGAGGCTTTGGCCCCGCACACGGATTTCTTCGCCATCGGAGAAGAAATTTGGGCCACGGACGATCCGGCTGCCGCGATGAAGGCTCTCACTGCGCCGCTTCGCTGATCCCGCCTGCGGCGAGGCCTGCTCGAATTGCAGCCTCGCACTGGCGTGCCATTTCTTTGCGGCTCGTGACCTCGGCTGTGGCGATCGGAGTATGGTAACGAACCACCACCTGCCCCTGCTTTGCTGCGGCCAGAACCTTTAGCAAATGGCTCCCAAAACTCATATCGCCCCACCAGCCGTAAAAGGCGGGCTCTGCACCATCTGGGGCGGTATACACCACCGACACAGGTTGCACCGCCATGTCGCGCGGCACACCTGGCGCAAAGAACGCCGCAAAGAGCGTTGATTTGAATGGAAGAACCCTGCGCCCATCCGTAGACGTCCCCTCCGGAAAGAAGAGCAGTTTGTGCCCAGCGGATAGACGATCCTCAAACACCTTTTGCTGGGCTTTTGCATCAGCGGCACGTCGCGCGATGAACACTGTGCCCGTTGCCCGCGCGAGCCAACCGATACCCGGCCAGCCAGCCACCTCAGCCTTGGACACAAAGTAAATCCGCTTTGACGCGTTAAGTGTAAAGATATCGAGCCAAGAAGCGTGATTGGCCACAATCGCGCCGTGGGCGGGCATGGGCGCGCCCTCAACCCGTCGCTGCATCCCAAGGATGACAAAAGCCGCGATGCAAACACCTTGGGTAATGTAGGGGGTCACGGGCCGGCTTAGCCCACACAGCGGACGTTCGATCAGGCGCACGAGCAGCAATAGGATCAGCCCGCCGAATGTGACGCAGCCAAGCACCGCACCCCTCCAGATCACGCGCAGCCAGCCCGCCACTCCGAACGGGTTTTGGACCGGGCGTTCACCGTTGTCCCAAGGGGTCATGGCCGATCCTTTTGCATGTAAAGTGCCCGCTGCTTTTCCGAAAGATTGTTAATGTCGAGCACGAGGCACACGTCCGTTGTATTAAACCGGTGATCCACCCAAGCCCCAGCGCCAACACAACCACCCAACCGCAGGTATGCCTTTATTAACGATGGTACCGCACGCAGCGCTGCGGGGCGATCGATCTGGGCTTCAGGCAGTCGGTTCATCTCAACGGCGTGAGGCGGTCTCGCGACTGGGCACAGATTTGCAGGTGCCAGATGCCGGTGATGCAAGAGCGACAAAGGTGCAGCCAAAGCCTCCGGATCGGTGCCGTGAAACGAAGCCACGCCAAACAGGACTTCGACGTTACGCGACAGGACCAAATCGGCCAGCGCTTGCCACAGCAGCATCATTCCAACACCGCCGCGATAGTCGGCCTTCAGGCAAGACCGACCTAATTCCAATACCTTGCGACCTGTCTTTAAGAGCGGCGTTAGATCGTATTCGCTGGCTGTGTACCAGTCGCCGGCCAGCTTGGCGTGTTGCGCCATCATCAAGCGGTAGACCCCCACAACGGGGTCAGTCGCCCGGGAGTGATCTATTAAAAGCAGATGTTCAGCGTGCTTATCAAAGGCATCGCGCTCTAGGCGCAAGTCGTGGTCAACCATTGCGCCATCACCGCCCAATTCCGCCACGAACACCTCATACCTTAGCCGTTGCGCGGCGCGGATATCCTCTGAGCTGGTGGCGAGGCGCGTTTCAAAGCGTGGCGTGGAAGACATTGATGATGGGCTCAAGACGTTTGATGCATCGGGTGTATCAGACACCGGTTGGGATGCAACGTGGGGGACTTCGTGATCGTGATTGGGACAACGCCCACCGCCGTGGTAACTTTACGTTAACCTTAATGGGCGACACATATTCACAGCCGCGGGGTGCGGCTACATATCATAAACTGGAACGAGCATTACCTTGGCACTGTCAATCACCACCTTGCCCTCTTCTTCAAAGTTGACCGTGACCCGCCCGCCAATGTTGGACTGGACTTGCCCAATCCCCCACTCCGGTGCTTGCGGGTGGCGGACCAATTGGCCCGGCTCAAGCAGTGCATTCATTTCTAAAGACATGGGAGACCTTTCATGACCGATACCACCGAACGCCCTCTTACGGATACTCAGAATGCCGATTTGGCGGGACTGGTGGGCTCTCGACTTTGTCATGATCTGATTAGCCCAATCGGCGCGATTGGCAATGGTCTTGAACTGTTGGAATTGTCGGGAAGCGCCCCCACCGAGGAGATTGGGCTGATCCGTGCCTCGGTACAGGCTGCATCGGCGCGTATCTCTTTCTTTCGCATCGCTTTTGGCGCGGTAAAGGGCGAACAACTAATCAGCGCCCGAGAGGTCAGCTCAACCCTAAACGCCATGTTTGACGGGAGCAGAACCAAGGTGTCTTGGGCGGTCGACGAAAGCTATTCGCGGACCGAAGTACGGCTGGCGTTTTTGGCGATCGCCTGCCTTGAATCCGCGATGGCGTGGGGCGGGATCATCGAAGTCCGCAGGTCGCGCGATGCGTGGGTCCTCCACGCCACTGCGGAGCGGCTGAAAGTTGAGGAACCACTCTGGGACACGTTGCGTCGGACCCGCTCAAACGCAGAGATCACGGGCGCCACAGTTCAATTCGGATTGCTCGCGCAATCCGCTCTCGAAACCCGCCGACCCGTGTCTGTCACACTCTCGGACGGATCGATTTCCTTGCTCGTTTAGCGGGTGGTTAAAAGGTTAAGGCCGTCGCCCAAAGGTTAAACGGCAATCATACCGTCCCGAAACCGCCGCGCGTTGGCTTGATACCGTTCAGCCGATTTGATCAAATTGGCGCGCACGGATGGATCAAGCTGTTTGACGACTTTTCCGGGGCTGCCCAGCACCATTGAACCGGGGGGGATTTCCTTGCCCTCCGTCACCAAGGCCCCAGCTCCGATTAGGCTGCCTGCGCCGATTTTGGCCCCGTTCAAAATAATAGCACCCATGCCGATTAACGCGCCCTCACCGATCTCACAGCCGTGCAGGATCGCCTTGTGCCCAATGGTGCAATTCGTTCCAATAACAAGCGGATAGCCCATGTCAGTGTGTAAAACGCAGGCCTCTTGAATGTTGCTGCCCTCGCCAACTGTGATCCGTTCGTTGTCACCGCGAAGCGTCGAGCCGAACCAAACAGAGCTATTCGCAGCCAAGGTAATCTTGCCAATAATGTTGGCATCGGGCGCGACCCAGGCGGTCGCGTCAATTTCGGGATGAACACCGTCTAGCGCGAAAATTGTCATGTTAATCTCTCCCTAAATTCTGCGTTCAGATCACGAACAAATCCGGCCAAGCCCGGTTGCCGATCTCGGTGAAGGCGCTCAGCCGTTAGCACCGTTTTCAACTTTTCTTCGGTTTCATCGATATCTTCGTTGACCAGAACATAATCGTACTCGGCCCAATGGCTGATCTCGGCCTCTGATTGCGCCATGCGGGTCGCGATCACGTCTGGGGCATCTTGCCCACGGGCACGCAAACGGCGATCCAACTCCGCGATTGAGGGTGGCAAAATAAAGATCGACACCACATCCTTGGACAGGGTCGAGTTACGGACTTGTTGCCCACCTTGCCAATCAATATCAAAAATCACATCGCGTCCGGCTTCGATGGCTTCTTGGACTGGGGCGCGGGGGCTGCCGTAGAGATTGCCGAAAACCTCTGCGTGCTCCAGCATTTCGCCCGCATCGATCATTTCCTCAAAATGTGCACGCTCGCGAAAATAATATTCGCGCCCGTCCAATTCACCGGGACGCGGCGGGCGCGTGGTCGCGGAGACTGAAAAGCTCAACGAAGCATCCCATGCCATTAACCGTCCCGCTAGCGTCGACTTTCCCGCACCCGACGGGGATGACAGAATGATCAGAAGGCCGCGGCGTGTGCCCGCCAATGAGGTTTGACTACTCGACATTTTGTACCTGTTCTCGCATTTGATCGACCACTGTCTTGAGGCTCAGACCGACCTCCGTCAACGCGGAAAACTGCGCTTTTGAGCACAGAGTGTTCGCCTCACGGTTAAATTCTTGGGTTAAGAAATCCAGTTTGCGGCCCACAGGCCCATCGACTTCCAACAAGGCGCGTGCCGCGACCACATGAGCGCGCAAGCGATCGATCTCCTCTGTGACATCGGCCTTTACGGCCAATGCGGCGATGTCGTGCGCCGTCTTGTCTGGGTCGGCATTGGCTTCTTGGACCCGCGCTACGGCATCAGCAAACACCTTGGCCATGTGATCGGATCTTGCCTGAGCCAAATCAACGGCGGCTTCAATGCATAGAGCGATTTCATCCACCTGGGATGACAGGATGTCACGTAGTGAAGCGCCCTCTTGGGCTCGCATCGCATTAAAGCTCTCGATTAATTCAGCAAGGTCCGAGAGTAAAACATTAAGCGGAACAGTCATTTCTCCGCCAGCACCAACGTCGAGCACACCGCGCAGCCCCAATATATCGGCTGCGGACATCGGCGCGAGGGTCATGCCCCGCGCATGCGCCTCAGTTTCCACATTCTTCAGAGAGGTTAACACGGCTGCTAAGGCATCAGGACTTACCCGAAGGGGCGCATCGCCTCCAGCCGGCGTCACCTTGAGCGACAGGCTGACGTTACCGCGCCCCACGACTTCCGCAAGTAGCGCGCGGGCCTCTTTTTCTAACCCATCAACACCATCGGGCAAACGCAGACGAATATCGAGCCCACGCGCATTAACGCTGCGCACATCCCAACTTCGGTGGCTGTGCTCATCGCTGCGCTCCAACGCCGCAAAGCCCGTCATCGACTTCATAGGTACCTCCCCCGCTGTTGCCCTATCCTGCCATACCCTCCGACCAGTCCGAGAACAACGTTTACACTTTTCAAAGTCGTTAACCATTGGTGAAGAAATTAGCGCTAATTTTTATTAACTCGTGTTAAATCGAGGGCCGGAAAGTTTAACGAGTGGTTTCGAAAGTCTTTCGGAAAGACTGTGTAAAGGGTGCTGGGCTGATGCAAAATTCAATCGATGGTCGCGGGGAAGCGGCGTGGAGCTTTCTGACCCAACGGCTAAGCAAGACGAGCAAAACGTTCGGCGATGTACTGGGCTATTGGCATAGCCTCCGGGTGGGGACCGCCCTGCCCGCGCGGTCCGATCTGGACCCTCGGGTCATCCAAGCGGCCTTGGCCAACGCCTTCATTCTGGACCGAATTCGCCCTGAGACAATTCGGATACGCGTGGCGGGTGGCCATATGAATGAGCTGATGGGAATGGAAGTTCGCGGCATGCCCATACGCGCATTTTTTGACCTGCTGGAGCGTCGCCGCCTGATGAGCCTGGTTGAGGCGGTCTTCAGCAAGCCTGCTCTATTAGAGCTAGACCTCGTATCGAACAATCGGTCTGGACCAACGATCGATGGCAAAATGCTCATCTTGCCCATGCGCGGCGCGGCGGGAGATGTGAACAAGGCACTTGGCTGCTTTGTCACCCAGGGTGACATAGGGCAAACGCCCCGACGCTTTCGCATTCAACGCGATGTTCTGACCCCGATTGCTGCAACCAACACCCCCAAACCTGCGCCTGCAATGGCAGGGTTTAGTGAGCCTGCAACTGCGTTTGAGGCACGCCCAGCTGGCGAAGGACCAAAGCCAAACTCCGACACTCGCCCCTCAAATCAGGTCCCCAAGGACCTTGAGGCTGCGTCTAAACCCGGTCCCGTCCCGTGGCTTCGAATTGTGCGCTAACGTATTCACACTGAATAACAAAAAAGGCGCGTACGAGACGCGCCTTTTTTGTCAGACAATTGAAAACTGTGCACTCCCAATTGTCTGACGTTTGTTTTCTTGCCCTAAACGGCGGCGCGGCGCGCCTCACGCGTGCGCTGCAACTCCTCGGCCACAAGGAACGCAAGTTCCAACGACTGGCTTGCATTCAAACGCGGATCGCACGCTGTGTGATAACGCGAGGACAGATCCTCATCCGTCACTGCGCGGACACCGCCGGTGCATTCAGTCACGTCCTGACCAGTCATCTCAAAATGAACGCCGCCGGGAACTGTGCCTTCTGCGTTATGGATCGCAAAGAACTCTTGGACCTCGCGAAGAACGCTTTCAAACGGGCGTGTTTTGAACCCGGTCGAGGATTTGATAGTGTTGCCGTGCATCGGGTCACAGGTCCAGACAACCTTAGCGCCCTCTTCGCGAACCGTTTTGATCAAACGGGGCAGATGTTCACCTACATTGCCCGCGCCAAAACGCGCGATAAGCGTCAATCGCCCAGCTTCGTTTTCGGGGTTCAGCTTCGCCATGAGAACCTTGAGATCCTCGGGCGTTGTGGTCGGGCCGCATTTCAGGCCGATTGGGTTTTGAACACCACGGCAGAATTCGACATGCGCGCCATCCGGCTGACGGGTCCGATCCCCGATCCATATCATGTGACCGGATCCTGCAATCCATTTGCCGGAGGTGCTGTCCAAACGGCACAGCGCTTCTTCATACTCTAGCAACAAAGCTTCGTGGCTGGTGTAGAAATCGACGGTGCTGAGTTCTGCGTTGTTTTCCGCCGTCAGCCCTGCCGCGGTCATGAAATCAAGCGAGTCTTGGATAGCGTTGGCCATATCGCGGTAGCGCGCCGACCAATCGTCGGTGGTGCCAAGCGTCCACGCATGGACCTGATGGATGTCAGCGTAGCCACCCTTGGAGAACGCGCGCAACAGGTTCAGCGAAGCAGCAGCCTGCGTGTAGGCTTGCAGCATCTTGTCCGGGTTGGGAATGCGGGCTTCGGGTGTGAAATCCAGCTCGTTGATGATGTCACCGCGGTAGCTGGGCAGTTCAACACCATTTTTCACCTCGGTGGGCGCGGAGCGTGGCTTGGCAAACTGCCCCGCCATACGACCAATTTTGACCACTGGCACTTTGGCGCCGTATGTCAGCACCATGGCCATTTGCAGCATGACCTTAAATGTGTCCCGGATGTTGTCGGCGGAAAATTCGGCAAAGCTCTCGGCGCAATCGCCGCCCTGAAGCAAAAATCCTTTGCCTTCGGACACGTCAGCCAAGGCACGACGCAATCTGCGGGCCTCGCCTGCGAAAACCAGCGGAGGATAGCTGCCAAGCTTGCCCTCTGCAGCCGACAAAGCGGCTGGCTCGGTATACTCAGGCATCTGCACCCGAGGTTTGTTCCGCCAGTCTGTTTTGCTCCACGGTGTCATAGCCGCAATCCTCTTGTAAAAGCGCCCCATCGACGAGGCCCCAACTGTATAGACCGATGATTTTTATTCCGCCAGACGTCCTTTGCGGATGAAGCGGGCTTGTCAGCGCTGGAAAATCCTGTTTTGCGTAAAACTCACCGCGCGCGGGAAGAACGCGGGAGCGATAAGAAAAGGGAGGCCGGTCATGGTCATACAGCCAGCCAAAGCAGAACGGCCACGCCACTTTGTTTTTGTGCTTTTGCCCAATTTTTCGATGCTCAGTTTTGCCTGCGCGATCGAAGCCTTTCGGATCGCTAACCGCATGGCGGAGCGTGAACTTTATTCTTGGACGCTTGCGGCTGAGGGTGGCGAAACGGTTCAGTGTTCAAGCGGCATTACGTATCAAGTTGACCAAGATCTTGACGAGACAAACCGCGACGACACTGTCCTGTTGTGCGGTGGCATCGGGGTTCAAGAATCAACCACCAAACGGCTGCTCAACTGGGTCCGGCGCGAAGCGCGGCGCGGTGTAACGCTGGGGGGGCTTTGTACTGCGGCCTACACTTTGGCCAAGGCTGGCCTGCTCGACGGGAAAAAAGCTACGATCCATTGGGAAAACCAAGATAGCTTTTTGGAAGAGTTTCAAGAGGTCAATCTCACCAAGTCGGTGTTTGTGATTGATGGCAATCGCATCACGACGGCCGGGGGAACCTCTTCCATCGACTTGATGCTGAAAATCATCGCGCAGGATCATGGCGAAGACCTCGCAAGCCTGACGGCTGATCAGTTAATTTATTCGTCTATTCGCACGGACCAAGACACACAGCGCTTGTCGATCCCGACACGCATTGGCGTGCGCCACCCCAAGCTAAGTGCTGTCATACGCAAGATGGAACAGAACATCGAAGAGCCAATTTCGCCCTCGGTTTTGGCCCAAGAGGTTGCCATGTCGACCCGCCAGCTGGAGCGTCTGTTCCGTCGTTACCTCAACCGTTCACCCAAACGGTACTACATGGAAATTCGCCTCTCGAAGGCCCGCAATCTGTTGATGCAAACAGATATGAGTGTGATCAACGTGGCCTTGGCCTGTGGTTTTGCCTCGCCGTCGCACTTTTCCAAATGCTACCGGGCGCATTACAACACTACGCCTTATCGAGAGCGCGGCACGCAAACCACGCGCTAAGGGTTCTATTTCGGCAAGACCAATTCTGCGCGCAGGCCACCCATGTCAGGGCTGTGTTCAAGCATCAACGTGCCCCCGTGCGAACGGGCAACATCAGTCACAATCGCAAGGCCAAGGCCGACTGACCCGCTTCCCGCCCCGCGCGCGGCGTCTAGTCGTGTAAACGGACGGGTGGCTTTTACGCGGTCTTCTACGGCGATGCCGGGGCCGTCGTCTTCAACAATAAACCGAAGTGCAGCGGGGGCGTCCTGAACGGTTAGCCGAACATGTTTGCCATAACGAAACCCGTTCTTGATCAAGTTCGACAAAGCACGCTGCACGGCTCCTACCTGCATTGGGGCCACGCACGGCCAGCCCGGCAGGACCAAACTGACTGCATCACCACCCCGTGCAAAACCATCGGCAACAGTTTGGGCCAAAACTACCGCATCGTGGGGTTCCACCTGCGTCTCGGCGCTTTCGCGCGCGAAATCCAAAAACGTGTCGATGATCTGTGCCATTTCATCGACATCGCTTTTCAGTCCTTCGGCATCTGTCGGCTCCATCATGCTCAGCTCCAACCGCATCCGCGTGAGCGGCGTGCGCAGGTCATGAGACACCCCGGACAAAAGCAAAGTGCGTTGATCGATATGCCGCTCGATCCGTTGGCGCATGTCTAAAAACGCTGTGCCCGCTGCGCGGACCTCGGTGGCGCCCGTAGGTGAATACGGCAGAGACCGCCCCCTTCCAAAAGCCTCAGCAACACTGGCCAGCCGCCGCAGCGGACGGATTTGGTTACGCATGAACAAGAACGCCACAAGTGTCATCAAAAGCGAAGTCACGACCATAAGAACCAGCAATTGATGCGGATTGCTGGCAGAGACCCGGCTGCGCGAAAAGCTGATCGTTTGACCGTCCAACCCTAGGACCACCAGATTATCATCTGTTGCCAAGTCGACGCCTGTGATCGCAGGAAATTCCTGATGTAGATGCCGCGCAACGACCCGACCGGACAGATCATAGAACAACCGGCTATCCCCTGTCGGCCCTGCGCCTTGCGATAAAGTGATCCCCAGCCGCTCGGCCAATTCTGGCGCCTCAAGGACCAGTCCGAGGTCTCGCGACAACGTCCCCGTCATTTGCAGCGTCACGTCTTCGAAATGCCGTTGCAGAAACATGACGGACACGACAAGTTGGATCGTGATTATCGGCACGATCAAGATAAGAGCGGCGCGTCCGTAAAAGCCACGGGGCAGTGCGCGTTTGAGAAAACCAGAGGCCATAGGCGCACCCTATCGGCCCCCCGACGCGGAGTGAAGCGTGATCCAGACCCTAGCCCCTGACCTTCGCTGTATACTTGCGCCCAATCCAAGCCCGATGACAGAAAAAGGCACAAATACATACCTGTTAGGACAAGAAGACATTGCTGTTGTCGACCCCGGCCCGAAGGATGCCAAACATCTTGAGGCGATTCTGACCGCCTTATTGCCCGGCCAGCGGATCAGCCATATCCTCGTCACTCATAGCCACTACGATCATTCCGGCCTCGTGCCCGAATTGGCGCAGGCCACAGGCGCGCCAGTCTATGGGTTTGGCCCATCTCATGCCGGGCGCAGCGCATTGATGGAACGCCTTGCGCAAGACAATACTTTGGCAGGCGGCGAAGGGATTGATCCCGACTTTGCGCCCGACATCGCCCTGCCCGATCTGACCCAGATCGCGGGCACAGGTTGGAGCCTGACCGCCCATTGGACGCCCGGTCACATGGCCAACCACCTGTCATTTGAATGGCATGAGGGCCGCGCGCTCTTCACCGGGGATATCGTGATGGGATGGGCCAGTTCGCTGATTTCGCCACCCGATGGGGATGTTGGCCAGTTTTTCACCAGCCTCGACCGATTAGAAAGTATTAACGCAGATATCCTGTTTGCAGGCCACGGCGCGCCGATTCATCGGCCGGGCGACCGGATTGAATGGCTGCGGAGCCATCGCAATGAGCGGTTGCGCGCCGCACAAGACGCCCTGACCCCTGATCCACAAAACTTGGATGCATTGATCCCCCAACTTTACTCCGATGTCCCAAAAAAGATGTGGCACGCCGCCGCGCGCAACCTGTTGGCCACCCTTATAGAACTTGAGAAAAGAGGCGCCTGCCACAGCCTTCCTGCGCCAGGTTTGAACGCCCGCTTCAAGCTACCGTAGCGTCACATAAGTCGGCATTTCGAGGCTAATGCAAAACCTTTTGAAAAAGTCGCAAAAAGCCTCTGGACGCCCCCCGCAGCCATTGTTATAGCCCCCACATGGTCCGGCGTAGCTCAGCGGTAGAGCAGTTGACTGTTAATCAATTGGTCGTAGGTTCGATCCCTACCGCCGGAGCCAAAGAATTAAAGGACTTAGCGCTCACCCGCTAGGTCCTTTTTCTTTCCAAGTACAGCATAGACACAGCAAACACGGTTCGGATCGTACGCTGGGCTGTCCCAACCGGTAAATTACTCCGGCACGATAATGGAGCGTATCGCGCGACCACGCTTCACCCTTGCACTTCGGTCATTGGTAGATTGCAGTGTTGCTGTGAAGTAATCACCAGTCGCCCCTTCCGGCGTCGCTTCTGCATTCCGTATTGCGTCGACCTCTTCGAAGAACTCGGCCAGTCGGCTGCCTACTGCACCGAAATCCAACTGAATGGCGTCACGATTTATGGCCCTATCCAGCTCTATGAACAACGTATAGAAGTCGGCTTTCTTCCAGGCACGGCTGTCCCTAGAAAACCCCATTTGCTTCATTGCGTCAAAGACAGACCGGTAACGCGCCTCCAACTCCTCGGCTTCCTCGAATTCCTCGTTATACCGTTCGAGATATTCTTCAACCTCATCGTCACGATGAAAATAGTCGCTCATCATGGTGGCCGAGAGTGATGCCACAAAGGAAGTGTCCTTCATTCGACGGATATCAAGCGCGCTAAATACCCGGTTATCGATAAAGAAATCGTCTTGAGCCAGGTGCTCGCAGAATTGCTTAAACTCGCCTAGATATGCAGCGTTGAAACGCTCCATGTCATTCAAATCATACGAAGTTGCATTCATCCTTTGGAAGACTGCGCGGATGTCATCGATGTCGATAATTCCAAGGTTTCGTACAGACACGTCGTAGTTCAAAAACGCTCGCTTTTGATCTTCCTCCAAGTCAGAATAGCGAGTGATTTGTTGTGTCCGTGCGAACGGTTTTACTCCCCTGAAGTACTCGTCAATGGTTCTCACCCTCTGCTGGCCATCGACTAGAAGTTCGATCGCATCGCCAGTCTCCGTGTCTACCTCGCCGGATGCGACATATATCTCAGGAAATGGGTAACCCAGCAGGATAGTATCAATGAAAGCAATCTTGTCCTTACTCGTCCAGACCGCCCGCCGCTGAAAATCCGGCGTTGGTTGCAGATAACCGTCTCGCAAAGACTTGAGAATTGAAGTGATTTTCCTGCTCTCAGGCGCGGTTTTCATGTCAGTTCCTTTACATAGAGTCTGCACTCGGAAAGGGCGGACCCGACGTATTCCTCCCAAAAGTGCTCATCAAGATAAATGCCAGCGGCAATCTTGTATCCACCATATTCTCCACTGGCTTGCAGAGAGCGGAAGAATTCAAACCACTCTTTTGACAAAGGGAAGTCTGCGTCCCTTGGTAGCTTGTCTGGACGAAGCCAGCCACGGAATAAGTACTCGCGAAACTTACCTGCCTGATCCCAGTCGCCAACATCCACCCAATGAGAAAACGTTTCTTGCCAGTAACGGAGGAAAAGTGGGCTGGAGATTATTGCTACGTCGATATCGGATTCGTCACCGAAATGCGACAAGGCAGGCCGTTTTGGCTTTGGTCTGAGCGTGAACCCTAGTTTAGCCGAGCCAACGAGCACGACATCCCTTACGGATACATTGAGATAATCAGAAACACTGCGCCTCAATGAGGCTTGTTGTCCGTTGTCAAGCACTGGCCCCGAGGTGGAGTAGTAATATCGATCAACCAGCGTTTTGTTGTCATGTTCGTCGATGTCGCGCTTAAAGCATTCAAGATTATCAATAATATCTTGCGTCACTCCGGATAACCCTTTTGAATTTGCATGGCCAGAGCTTCAAGACGCGCGGGGTTGATTTCACACTCCCAAACGACCCGCGGGTACCAGCCCATTTCCTTAAGTTCGGCTGATACTCTGATGTCACGTTCGACATTAGCTGCGAGTTTTCTTCTCCAGAACTCGGTCCTTGTTTGCGGCAGCTTGGCTTTCCGGCAATCTGCGTGCCGGTGCCAGAAGCAGCCATTCACAAATACTACACTTCGCTTTGAGGCAAATACCAAATCTGGGCTTCCTGGAAGTTTCTTATCGTTAACCCGGTACCGAAGCCCTTGCGAATGCAAGAATCGGCGCACCATGAGCTCAGGCTTGGTGTCTTTGCCCCGCACTCTTGCCATAACTTGGCTGCGTTTTTCAGGGGCGAAAACGTCCGTCATCCAATCTTTCTCGTTCCCGTCCGGTCCTCAATACGTTAGGTATGGTCTTAAATAGAGTAGTAACTCAAGATGTAGTTGATTCAATGAGCCTCAACTTCGTAGACCTTTTTTCTTGCGGTGGCGGAATGTCCACCGGCTTCACTAGCCTCGGGCACCGCACAATCGGCGCCGTGGACCTTGAGGTGGCTAAGCCGAGCCATGGGACGGGGGCGACTTTCTGCAACGATACCTACGAACGCAACCTCGGGCTTCGTCCGATGTCCGCGGACCTTGCTGTGACGGGTCCAGACGAAGTCGCATCGCATTTCGGCTTCGAGGCCCGCGATGTACACGTCTTGATTTCCTGTGCCCCCTGCACGGGCTTTAGTCAGAAGCAGAGCCGGAACCACGTCCTGGACGATGGACGGAACAGCCTGGTGACCCGTGCCGCCGAATTCGCCGAGGCATGGCGCCCACAGTACGTGGTAATTGAAAACGTGAAGGAACTGCTGCGCGGTCGACACAAGCACCACTTCCAAGGTCTTCATCGTGGCCTCACCGACCTTGGCTACGAAGTTTTCGCCGAGATACACGACCTAAAGGACTTTGGCCTGCCACAGAGCAGAATACGCTCGTTGATCGTGGCCAAGCTCGGCGGGGCATTTCACCTCGACCTGCCTAGGGTCACTGCGCGGACCGTCCGTGACGCGATTGGTCACCTTCCTCCGGTGGTTGCCGGTGAGGCGCATCCGGACGATCCCATGCACGTCTGCCCACGTATCAACGGTCACTCGCTGGCTCGGATGCAGGCTATCCCGAAAGACGGCGGGAGCTGGACGGACTTAACGGAGGAGCAGGCGCACCTGCGCATCCCTAGTATGAATGTCGAGAAACCGGGCTCCTTTCCCGACGTCTACGGTCGCCTCGCCTGGGATAGACATGCGCCCACAATCACGCGCGAGTGCAGCCACCCAGGCAACGGACGCTACAGCCACCCTGAGCAGGACCGGTTACTGACAGTAAGGGAGATGGCCCTGCTGCAGGGCTTCCCGCCCGACTACCACTTCGAGGGCTCATTGTCTTTCAAGTACCGTCAGATCGGCGACGCGGTTCCACCGATGATTGCGGCGATGATTGCGAAGGCCATAGGTGAGGACGCTGAAGGGCGCGGTGCTACGCCTGACCAGATGCGGCTGGCCGTCTAGCCAGGGCGACCGAGCTCCCACCAAGCGTGCAGGGGGCAGAGCTCGACGTCCAGACCTGAAATAGTCACCTTCTCGACGCTCCCGTCCAAAACTAAACGGAAGGCCTTGCGACCGTTCATCGTGACGTTGGCGCCAGTGCCACCCGCATTGGTCAGTGTGCCGAAGTCGTCGGAAGCCAAGTGCGCGACCATCGCGAGGACGTCCTTCGGTATTTCCCTGAGGTCGTAGTGTACCCGCTGGTCGTCGCCGTAGCTCCGCAGAATGAAGATGCGTTCGTACTCCTCCAAATGTGACAGCACTCGCTGCCTCACCTGTTCAGGGGCGTCAGCGTGGCTGTCTAAGTCCCTGATCCAGCGGGCCTCCATCAGCTTGCGTGTTTCGCGGGATGGTGGGCACAGATTTCATCTGATCGTGGGCAGTGATTTCACGGGAAGCTGGGCATCTATTTCACGCGATCTCGGGCACTGATTTCGCGTGATCATGGGCAGACTTGGTC